>Ga0222715_10000555_pt1 | contig 37211 bp, 53 predicted proteins | sample C33_9DmetaG_FD_165056 | JGI IMG/M metagenome (GOLD analysis project Ga0222715, IMG submission 165056) | Estuarine water microbial communities from San Francisco Bay, California, United States - C33_9D | ecosystem: Environmental > Aquatic > Marine > Unclassified | place: USA: California...
TCCCAAACTGTCGAGCGTCAGGTCATTCAGGGCAACGTCTCGAACAACGGTATGTCCACCATCCGCTTTGAGCGCAAGGGTGACATGCTCGGCTACGTCTACCTCGTGCCCAACAACGGCACCGCGACCCAGGAGTACAGCACTACCCAGTGGCGCACCAAGATCTCCAAGGTGGAGCTTCTCGTCGGCGGACAGGTCATTGATGAACAGGATTCCGTCTACTCCACCCTCATCGCCCCGGCCCTCTCGGCCACCTCTTCCGCCAAGTCCATCTCCGGTAACCTTTTCGGTGGGTCCGGTGACTCCCGATTCTACCCTCTCCGCTTCTCATTCTGTGAGAACTGGCAATCCGCCCTTCCTCTCATCTCCCTCCAGTACCACGATGTCGAGCTTCGCATCACCTGGGGGACCGCCGCGGCGACTGATAAGTGGGATGTCTACGCGAACTATGCCTACCTCGACACCCAGGAGCGTGAGATGTTCGCGGCGCAGCCCCAGAGTATGATCATGACCCAGGTCCAGAAGGCGATCGCTTCGGGTTCCAAGATGCAAGAGATGAACTTCAACCACCCCGTGAAGTACCTGGCTTCCGCGGATGCTTCCGATCTCGCCATCCTCGGCAGCAGCAACAAGCTCAAGCTCCAGATCAACGGTACCGATGTGACCGACTTCAAGTTTGCCGATCCTCACTTCACCACCGTGCCCCTCTTCTACCACTCCTCCAACGGCAGCTCCGCGACCGCCAAGAAGCTCTTCTATTACCCCTTCTGCCTCGAGTCCGGTAAGCTCCAGCCCACTGGCTCCCTCAACTTCTCGCGCCTCGATTCGGCTCGTATCATCAACGATACCGCCAACTGTGAGAAGGACATCTACGCCGTGAACTACAACGTTCTCCGTATCGAAAATGGTATGGGTGGACTTTTATATTCTAACTAATTACTATATGTGGAAACTCATTTTCCTCCTTGCCATCGTTTTTGTATTGACGTACGATCCTAAATCCAGGACACTCGAAAAGTTTGTCGGTGAGACCCAGGCGTCCCCTTCCCCAAACAAATCGTGTGAACACGCGCATTACGAAGCCGTCCAATTCGCTCAGTCGCCCTATGAATGTCCCACACCGGGTAAAACCATGTTGGGTGCGATTGCTTAAAAAGAAAAAGATATTTTCAACTATAAATGATTCCCGTTAATCGTGACACCCTCATGATGGTCGCCACGATCGTATGCGCCATCGGTATCATCTTCCTCTTCAAGGAACTCAATAAGACCAAGGAGGATATGAACAACTTCAAGATGTTTTCGGCGCAGGTCGTCAAGCGTCTCACCCCCGCACCCGAGCCAGAGCCAGAGCCAGAGCCCGAGCCAGTGGCTGAAGAAAAGAAGGAGGAATAAACTTGTACCCTTATTATAACTTGCGAATGCGCAATGAAAAAATACAAAGCGATTGCAATACCAGTCAGCTTTGCCGATGGGAAACCTAGATTTCTCACGGTGAGGGACTGGAGATTCAAAGATTGGATTTTCGTCACAGGGGGGTGCAGACGGAGAGAGATTTATAATCCTCTTCGGTGTGCTCTTCGTGAACTGGAAGAAGAAACCAGGGGCGTCGTCGCCCTCAAAAATGGTGAATATACCGAGTTTAAGTTTACAGTCAAGGAGAGTCCCACGGTGGATCTCGAATACAACGTCTTTATCTTTTTTGTCAATTACTCGAGGTCTGAACAGCAGGTACAGGTTCGTAAGTTTTACGAAGAAAAACACAAGATGAACATCAGGAAAGCCCTAAAACAGCCCATCCGAAAAACGTACGACGAAAACGATTATATGAGTTATGACACCCTCGATGAGTTTAACTCACGTAAACGTTGGAAACTCATCATAGATAATGTATTAAAAAACCCACAGTTTTATGCCTGTATGAGTTCTTTGAATAGAAAAACCTTTTCTATAAAATAATGAAGTCGAAGGCTTTCATTTTACGACAGATTGGTGACCTTCTCGAGAAGAATCGTGGATTCTGTGACCAGGAAGTGACGGAATGGATCACGGAGAATGAATCCAAGACGGTCTACGAACTCCTCACCATAAAGAAGGAATTATCCCAGGGAACTGAATATAGAGATGTATCTTGTATGCGATGGTTTAGAGAGTAGAGACTTTTAACAAATATGTTTAAGAGTTGGTGTGCATCACAAAAGTTTACTCATGCAGCCAATCTATCACATGTGCTCATGGACGGTGGCGTCCTATCCGTGCCATTTGATAAATTGAACGAGTTTCACGAAAGGTACGTGGAGGCGGTCCGACGTGGAGAGCGGCTCTATGTCGTCGAACAGAAGAGTGAGAGGTACAACTTCTTCGTGGATATCGATTACAAGGACAGAGAAGCCTTGGACCTCGATGAAATTAAGGATGTCTGTAAGATTATCTGTGACAAGGTGAAACGTCACGGTGGTAAAGAGTGTCTCATTTCCGTGGCACCCCCTAAAAAGTGTGGAGAACTCGTAAAGACTGGTGTACACTTGAATTGGTCGGGGTTTGTCGTGGACCAAGTATCGGCGATCGCACTTCGAGAACATATCCTCGTGGCACTTTCCAAAGCCAAAAGTCGTATCGACTGGAATGCGATCATCGATGCCGCCGTCTATGGAAACGCGGACAGAAAGACGAAAGGGAGTGGGTTCAGGATGCCGTGGTCGTATAAAAAGGCGAAACACGATTCGTGTGGTGGTCAGGGGTGTCAGGGGTGTGAAAAGGGGAAGGTGGATCAACTCGCGTACCTCCCGGTTTTCGTGTACAAACCAGGTCCACCTCTGAGTGCGATTCTGAAAATTGGTCAGGACCCGACACTCGAGATCCTTAAGATGGCGGTCGTTCGAACGAATGAGCCCCAAGTGACGCACGTAGAACCTCCATCCACAAAAATTAAGGAGGGAACGTTCACGAAGGAACAGACGAAGGATGAGGTCCATAACGAAGAGGCGAAACACCTGATAGAGACGTTCATTCGCAAAAACATGGAAGGACAGGGGAGTGCATACATCCAGAAACTATTCAAGCGTGGGGATACGTACCTCGTGTCGACCAATTCCAAATACTGTGAAAATCTCAGGCGGGAACACGGTTCTAATCATGTGTGGTTCATCGTCAGTGGGCACATGATCCTTCAAAAGTGTTTCTGTCTCTGCGAAACACTCAGGGGCCGTCGTGATGGGTTCTGTAAAGACTTTTGTGGGCGGAGACACCAATTGACACAGACGATCGTGGATCATCTGTACCCCAAAAAGGAAGAACTCAGTAAGTGTCGAGAGATTAAAAAGTTTGTGGAGAAACCACCGATCAATCAATCGGATGTCAAGCCCCATCTCGAATCGTTTATTCGAAAAAATATGAACGCTCCAGAAGATACCCAGGTGGTGAGTATCCGTAGGGATGCGAATAAGTTGGTCGCACTCACCACATCCATGTATTGTGAAACGATCAAGGGAATGCACGAAGATGTGGTGATGTCGTATGTCATAGATGGAAAAGTAATCAAACAAAAATGCCCTAAATGTAAAAAGAACACGTCCAGGGCACATGGTTTACACTCAAATGTCTTAAAACTACTTAAACAGAAGTAACTCTAAGTACCCAAATGATCACTCGATCAGGACGCAAGATAAAGAAACCCACTGTCTTCCAACCCACGGAGAAGGATCTCGTGGATGATTACGGATCTGATGAGCACGATACCGATTTCGACTCGGATCTCGACACGGAGGAGGAGTGTTATTCGGACGAGAGTGAAGAAGAGTATGACAGTGACGCCGATGAAAACGGGAATCTCAAGGATTTCATCGTCGACGATGAGAGTGAAAGTGAGGAAGAAGATGCTTAAAAAAAACAAAAACTATATTAGAAAATGGAGACTGATATAGGAAATCCCATCGATTATAACCCCAATCTCGAAAAGGTGGAAGAAGAGCCCGTACAGGAGATGCCCCAGTATTACATGGACTACCCACCCCCTCCTCCTCCTCCCCCGTCACAGAATGAAAAGTTTGATCTATTCGAAAAGGTGGATAAATCGACGTGGATCATCGCATTCGCCGTCTTTTTACTCGGATTTTTTATGGGGAAAACCATGCAACCAGTGATCCTCCGGTACACTTGAGTACGCCACGAATGTTCCCACGTCTCCGTACTTGGGCGGAATGAAATTGTCCACGAACGGACCCCTATACGTATCTTCTATGAAACCAGCGGTAGTACTGGCTTCAGCTTCAGGTTCTGTTTTGTTTTTTAAATCAAATGTCGGATTAAAAAACAAAATAAAGAAAGCACTTACCAGGATTATCGTGACGATAATCCCGAACATTTTGTTTACTGTATATGAATATTATTTACGCTGAAGAAACCTCGGGTTCACCTTCCTCCTTGATCTCGTCCATCTTTCCATCAGTCGAAGCCTCGGCCTCACGCTTCTGGCGGCGCGCCTCGACCTCCGCGGCGACGATCGCATCCGCCTCCTTGACGAGCTCCTCCATGGGCGTATCGGGCTTCTCCTTCTTGAGTCGCTCCAGGACCTCGGCGGGGTGAGCGATGGGTGCCTCATCTGGCTTGGTGTAAAACTTTGAATTGTCGTCACCGGGAGTGATCGACTTGGCGTTCATCATCGCCTCCTTGCGTTCCTGGAACATGCGAGCAGCCTGTGACTGGTTCTCCTTGTATCCAGTCATGATCTCCTCGAGCTTCTCGTTGGTATAGTGCACATCCTCAATCTTGGTGGGATCGGGGGGAATGAGTAGCCACTTGTACATGTCCACGACGTAGATGTCAAAGGTAGGATCCTCCTTCTGCAGACGCTTGGCGTGGTTGGCCGCCTCGTCACGGGTCCCGAACGCACCCCGAATCTTGATACCGAACTTATCATTCTTCTGGGGCGCCTCAGGTCCGATGACAGAGAGGCACGCGAAAACCTGGCCGGGGACGGTGGTGTAATCGGTCTCGAGAGACATTATAGGTACTTCACGATTCTAAACTTTAAGCCCTAAGTGCGAATTAAAGATATGAAACTATCATGAAGTATGGAAGAGATTCGTAAGAATCACAACGAGGCGAAGAGGGGTTTGATCCAGTCCGTGGCGCGCGAGGGTCAACACATTCTTGATGTCGGTTGTGGTTTCGGTGGAGATCTTCAAAAATGGCATCGGTGTGGTGTGAACATTAACATGTGTGACCCAGAACCCACGGCACTCGTGGAGGCCAAGTCGCGTGCGAAAAATATGCACATGCGTGTCAATTTTTATGAAGGTGACATACACGACTGTCCCAACCGAAAGTTTGACATCGTGTGCTTTAATTTTTCACTCCATTACATCTTCGCTTCAAAAACTCTCTTCACGAGTTCCATCCGCGAAATCCGAAAACGCGTCAAACCGGGTGGACTTCTCATGGGTATCATTCCAGATTCGGAAAAGATTATATTTAAAACACCCTATCTCGATGAAACTGGAAACTTTTTCAAACTGAAAGATCACGGAAACGGTGGGTTTGGTGAAAAACTTTTTGTGCATCTCACGGATACACCTTATTATGCCGACGGACCAAAATCCGAACCTGTGGCGTACAAGGACCTGTTGGTGACACACCTCGAAGACCTCGGGTTTCAGTTACAACTTTGGGAGGGACTAAGAGGGAATCCCATCTCAGAATTGTATAGCAAATTTATCTTTGTGTATAACAGATGATAGCCTTTCTCATACTTTTCATCGTGAATTTGTGGGTATTGTACACCGCGAAAGAACCAGAGCGTCTCGTCGAAGTCAAAGAAAGGTATCGTATTCTCAGAGAACATATCAGCGCGAATGGTCCCGAGAAGTTTCATATGCTCAGGCGTTGTATTCCGATCACGGGGGTGTACGGCATGAAAGGTACGGTCGGGTACAACACGAATAAGGGTGGTGATATCGCCGTCTGCCTGGATGGTGTACCAAACGAAATCTTTCATGTTCTTCTTCACGAGTTGGCACACTGCACGGTGAAAGAATACGATCATACCGATACGTTTTGGAAAAATTACATCGAACTTCGAGACATGTGTGTCGAGTTGAATGTGTACACGAAGATTCCAGAGAGGACTCCGTTCTGTGGCGAACACGTCCAGGATAAATAATCTATGTATACTTCAAATGAAAACTCCTCTTAATGTCCTTTTCATGGTGATTGGATACTGGGTCGCCCTCTTTACCGTTCTGGTCGTCCCCAAGTTTTTTGAAAACTATAACTTCAATCTCATCTGGATGACCGTCGTGATTCCCAACATGCTTCGTTTCATCGTCGGAAACGTGCCTCAACTGGCGGTGGATCGTGGGTTCTTCCTCACGAGTACCGTCATCGCGCTGATCCTAACCTACGTGGCGAATAACATTTGGAAGCAGACCAAGGAGTCTGTGCGAAAATACGAGTGTGACAAGAGAAAGGCATTTGATCTGAGTGCCTTGCTCTCGGTGACGTTCGCGATGGGAGCTTTAGCGACCTATTTCATAGGTATCGATAATTCAATTTACAGTAACATGGGTTGGGAATCAAACAATCAGGGCTTGACGATGTAATCCTTCGCGAAATAGAAGAGAATAGCCGCCACGACACCAGTCGAAGCGAGACCAACCACACTTCTACCCCCTTGTTCGTTAAGGAACTTGGGGATAGAGGTCGCGAGACGATCCTGAACGGGCTTGCTCACGGCAGCGGCAGTAGCGGCGGCGACGACGAGAGCGGTCATCTGCTCATCGGTGAGGTTGAAGGGGTTCTTCTTCTCGGGCTGAGTCGCCTGCTGCATGGGAGCGGGATACGCACCCTGGGGCTGAGGGGCGGTCATCTGGGGCATCATACCCTGCATCTTGGGCTCGTCGGTCATCATAGGGGGTTCCATCATGATATCGTTAATGGGAGTAGAATCCATCGTCTCTTTACTTTGTCCCATATTTTTTTCGGGTGTAAAAGCCACAGATGGATTATCTTGAAGTGGGACCATCCCTTCGCCATCATCTGCGAGATTCATGGTGTTCACGTGTTCTGAAGCCATTTAGTATAGCCATACTTTTTTCGATACAATATCGAACGCAGAACCCCAAGTCAAAGAATGTTCATCGTGATAGTATTCGAAATGGCTCACCTGAGAAACATTCACATAGGGAATCAAATCGCGGGTGGCGTGTGTCAGAAGTCTGAACAGACACTCAAAGATATTCTCCCCCGTTTGATTGAATCGTTTCAAGACTATGTGGGTGAATGTGACATTTCCTGGACGAACAAGTTGAACTTTGAAAATTGTTTCATCAAACCGGATGGTGGTGCGTTCTTCTTGACGTATCGGGGAAGACGGTTTTGTTTCCTGACCATCTAAGAACGGCTACACGTGGGTAAAAATCTATTAAGGAAATCCTTCGACATATAAACAACTATGAGCGAGTATGTTCAACAACCGATGATAACATACCTCGGGAATAAGAGAAAATTGATACAACACATAGAAAATGTCGTCAAACGATTAAAACCGTCGAGCGCGGTGGACGCCTTCTCCGGTTCTGGTGTCGTCTCGAGAATGCTCTTGACACATAGTGACACTCTACATGTGAATGATTTGGAAGTCTACTGTCAAGTACTCTCGAATTGTTTCCTGAAGACACCCACACCCGAAGAGCAACGAGAGATTCAAAAACATATCGAAACCATGAACAATCTTCCGGGGAGGAGTGGATTCATATCTGAATTGTACGCACCGAATAATTCGAATGCGATTCAAGAAGATGAGCGGTGTTTCTACACCAAAGAGAATGCAGGTAAGATTGATGCGATGATGGAGTACGTACACACGACCGTCCCAGAAAACCTCCGTTCGTATTGCCTGGGTCCTCTTCTCGTGAAAAGTAGTATTCACACGAATACTTCAGGGGTTTTCAAGGGGTTTCATAAAGGTGGATGGGGTGGTAAAAAGGGACACGCCCTCGAACGAATCACGGGGTCTATTCGAGTCGAGTGTCCCCTCTGGTACGAAACAGATAAGAATGTCGTGGTGGAGCGTCGTGACGTTTTGGACTTTCTCAAAAATCTTCCCGATGTTGATCTCATTTACCTCGATCCACCGTATAACCAACACCCATACGGTTCCAATTATTTCATGTTAAACTTGATAGCCACGAACAAAAAGCCTGAGCAGATTTCGAAGGTATCAGGTATTCCAGTGGATTGGAACAAGAGCTCGTACAACTCCAAGACTAAGATTAAGGATACGATGAAACGAACCCTCGAACTTTCCACACGAAAGGCGCGGTACACTTTGGTATCATACAGTAACGAAGGGTTTATCACTCCCACGGAATGGGAGGAACTTCTGAAATCGTACACGTACGAGCGAATAGACATAGACTATAATTGTTACAGAGGATCTCGAAACTTACAGAATCGTCCGACGAAAGTTACAGAGTTTTTGTTTCTCATTTCGTCTTTGTGATTTTAAGGTTTGTCTTTTTCGTCGCCTTCTTAGCGTCATCCTCCTTTTGTTGAAAATGTTTGGGGTTGTACATCTTCTTATGAAGTCTCCATAGGTCAGCCCCTCCGACCCTGAAGTTCTTTCTGACGGTCGCTTTGTACCAAAACACACAATCTTGAATCTTGTTAGATTTTACCGTATTATCTAACACGAGGCACTCGTAGTTTTCAGTACAGGCGTCCATCACCTTGCAAAACATATCGAAGGATGGAAAGATACCAAAGAATGATTTGTACAACTTTTCTCTGTTCTGAATGATATTCTCTCTGAGTATGAAGACGTAATCCACGTTGGCTCGAAGTGCTGGTGGAAGGTCCATCACGTACTGCATCGTCAGCATGAAGAAGATCTTCCAGTGGCGACCGTTCATGAAACACTGTCGAATACACGTATCTTTGAGAAACTTACTGTCGTACATACAGTCATCCAAAAGCATGAACGCCCCACAATTTGTTTTTCCGTTCCCCACCAACTTTCTTTGTCTCGCCATCACTCGCTCGATCGCATCTCTGTCATAGTCGCCATAAATGAAGAGATCGGGAATGAAATCGGAATAAAAATGGTTTCCTTCCTCAGTACCCGAAAGAACAATTCCTGCTGGAAGATGTTTCTTGTGGAACATGATATCCTTCACGAGTGTCGATTTACCCGTATTTCGCTTACCTATGAAAACACACACCCTGTCGTCTGTGATCGTCTCGGGTTTGAATTTCCTCAACTGAAGATTCATTCTAATGTAGTGTCTCGTTTTATTTAGCAAAATTTTACTCATGTACAGTAGGAATGGCTGGTCGTCTGAGACTCGCCGCCACTGGAGTCCAAGACCAATGGCTCACAGGTGAACCACAATTTTCGTATTTCCTGATGAACTTCAAGAAACATACAAAGTTTGCCTTTGACTTTGTGGAGAGTCAGTTTGATGGAAACGTCGACTTTGGACAAACCATCACGTGTAGAATCCCTGGTGACAAGGGTGACCTCGTTCGAAACATGACACTCAAAGTGACCCTGACCGACCCAGTCCCAGATACACCCGGTAAAAATAACACCGTCTGGTCACCATCGGTGCTGACACATCTCATCGAATACGCTGAACTTCTCATAGGTGGTCAGCCCATTCAACGTCTCACTGGAGAATACATCTACATGCATCAACAGTTACACAACACGAATGATGACATCGAGCAGACGCTCTATTTCCTGAACGGTCACGGGAACTACTTGAGTTACGCGGATGAATACACATATTTTCTCGATCTTCCGTTTTACTTTTACAGAAACCCTTCTTTGGCCATTCCCACGTGTGCCCTGACGAAACAGGTGGTGGAGGTTCGAATCAAGACGAGACCCCTGGATAAATTGGTGGTACACATCGGGACGGGTGTGAACAATATCCAGGCGTCCATCAATAAGTTTTCGATCGACACGGAGTTTGTTTACGTGACACCCGAAGAGCGTGGATACCTGATGACCAGACCTCTCGACTATGTCATCACACAGGTACAGTTGGCACAGTTTAAGATAAAGGCGGGAGATACGAAACGTTCGGTGATGCTCAATTTTCAACACCCAGTCAAGGAACTCTTTTTCGTTTCACAATCAGAGTTGTCCTCACTTCTTAACATATCGAATCAATACAATACCATCGTGAATGCCGAACTCCGTTTCAATAACGAAGTCGTCTTCAACCGCGACGGCCTTTTCCTGGCGTACGAACAGGCATTCAAACATCATGTCAACGCACCCGCCTCGGATGCGGAGTCTTCTCTCGTGATTAACACGATTAACCCTCCTCTCGGACCTTCAAAGTTTGGTATGTACTCCTTCGCTCTCAAACCCGAAGTGCCCTATCCCACCGGTCAGGTGAACATGAGTCGTATCTCACATAAACTATTCACGATCGAGGTTGCACCCATAGATGCCTCGTACGATAATGACACCCGTGTGTACGCCGTCAATTACAACGTGTTACGTATCGAGAGTGGTTTAGCGGGATTAAAATTTTAGGTGGATATAGTAGTAATGGCTGGACAAATACAGTTGATGGCCTCGGGTCCTCAAGAGAGGTTCTTCACGGTCGATCCAGACTACAGTCACTTCGTGGAAAGTTTCAAGAAACATTCCAATTTTTCGAGACAATACGTGACGATAGACCCAGAAAACGAAGCCGACTTTGGAAAAAAGGTTCGGTTCAAGATTGCCCAAAACCAAGGCGATCTTCTCACGACGTTGAGTGTCAAAATGCGACTTCCCGAAATCATAGAGACTGCGAATACGCTGTACATCGAATCCGTCGCACACGCTTTAATAGAACATGTGGATCTCATCATCGGTGGTAAGGTTGTACAACGTCTCACGAGTGATTACCTTCAGATTTACTCTGAACACAACGTGACCCAAACGAAACAAAAGGCGCTCGAACAATTGGTCGGAAAGTACCCCCTTCGAACGAGTGATCGACCGGTCAATCCAGATATCGTGATTCAGAACACGTTGGGTCTCGATTCAGAAGAAAACTTTTTCGTCGATCTCCCCTTTTACTTTTACGGACACTCAGAACTCGCCGTACCTCTGTGTGCCATCAAACACCAGGAGGTTGAGGTGGAGTTCAAGCTTCGGAGTGCACAAGAACTCGTCGTCAGGGGTGATGGGACGTCGAGTCCTCTGCAGGAGACACTTCGACTGAAACAATTTGAAATATGTGCCGAGGTCATCTTTCTCGATTGTGTGGAGCGTATAAAACTCGAAAATAATTCGATCGACTATTTAGTCACACAGATTCAACAGGATGTTTTTGATGTGGATGCAGGTGTCAACGAGGGAACGTTCAAGCTGGACTTTGTCAATCCCGTCAAGGAACTGTACTTTGTCGTTCAGCGGGAAGGTGCTACACCCTTTGATTACGACAACATATATGCCATCGCCAACGGTAAGTTGATTCTCTACGAAAACCTGGACTATCTCACACTCACTCTCGACGGTCAAGATATCATCACTCGGGACACGGGTAACGTCATCTTTCTAAAGGCGGTCCAAGGGGCGATACACCATTCGAAGACGCAACTCATTCGACGATTCTATTCGTACAGTTTCGCCCTTCAGCCCGAAGAGTGGTATCCTACAGGTCAGGTAAACTTTAGTTTGATCAAGGAACAGATTCTCAAGATGAATCTCACACCGTGTCCCGACTTTAAGCGCCAGATTCGTGTCTATGCCCTAAGTTACAACATTCTTCGTGTTTCTGAGGGAATTACACAAACTCTTTTTAACATTCAATACTAAAGATGAACATGCAAACCGGTTTCGGTGATGGGGGTGATGGTCTCATGAATCAATACATCGAGACCATGACCAATCTTTTAATGCCAGTGATGGAGCGAAGTACGATACTCGCAGCCGAATATTCCAAAGCGTGTGGAAGGGATACACTCCTCCCAGAAGACATGGAATATGCGATGAAATACTGTGCTATGTACACAGTTGGTCAGGATGTTGGATCTCTGTTCCCTGAGATTTACGAGGACGAGGACGAGGACGAGGACGAGGAGATGTCCATCGTCGAACCAGAGGACTGCCCACCTTTTGAGAGGTACGTTGGTTCTGATCCGACTTTCCTGCTCATGAATGAAGCATACGATCGCTGGGAATCGTGGCAACCCCAAAACCCGACAGAACAGATGTTAAAAAATGCTATTAATAGTAATGAGCACCTCGGAGCCTGAGGCGTGGTCGTTTTCAGAAACAAAGTTTAAAGCATACGATGGTTCAGGAACGAGCTCAAGTGAAGATTCATCTGATGATGAACAACTCTTCGCGAAAACTAAAACGCTAAAAAAGAAAAAGTTTAAAAAATTTGTAAAAAAGGAGGAACTCTTACCAGAATAATTTTCCAAAGGTACAGTATACAACAATGTCCGATACTGCCACCAAGACCATCAGCCTCGTCACCCAGGAGCTCGAGACCCAGTCGCTCAACGCGATCGTCGGTGGTTTCGCCTTCGCCGCCGCCCTTTCCTGGATGGATTTCGCGCGCTGGTCCGTGACCCAGCTCGTCAAGGTTCCCAAGAACGGTGGTACCCAGTACGCGCTCACCGCCATGCTCACCACCCTTCTTTCTATCATCGTGTTCCTCACGATCACCCGTTTGTCCACCCGCGTGTCCAAGCCCGTGCAGCCTGTCTACGCGATCACCCGGTAAATTTGGGTTTTCGTTTGGTAAATAACATCATCAACAGACCGATCAAAATGATCGCGGCGATATAGATCCACACATAAACATCTTTCTTCTCCTCCTCTTTTGGTACGGAGATGCTTATGGGTGCTTTTTCTTCATCGATGGGAACTTTAGGTAAATTAGCGAGTTTATCTGTCGAACATGTAATCTCGAACTTGAGTATGTGATCTTGATTCCTAAAGTCATACGGAATGAGACGACCATGGCTCATGTAAAAAAACTCGACTCGAATGTCCCGAATATACTTTTGGGGTCCAGAATGAAAACGGTGTTCGAGATGATCGTCCGCACCGTTGAAGTTGATATACGCAGAACCGTCTAAGAGTAAGTGACCGGTATAGAATGGTGTCGAGGAGTACACGTCCTGATTGAGTTCATCGGATCCCGCCGTGAGCTTGAGTATCAAAGAGTTTGGACCTTCCAGATTTATAGATCCACTTTTGATTGAACTTCCTGTATAGTCTCGAGACCCAAACCCCAGTATCTGGTGTGGTGTTGTTTCTGTGGATGCGTCACTTTGGTGACCATTCGTACCGGAAAAGAACTCGAGTGTAAATGCATTTGATGTACCCACGTTGGAAAAGTTGAGTGTGTTTGTCTCTTCGTCGTACACGATGAGACTCACGTTAGAATCTGGTGGTGCGACGAGTGTTTCTACATCTTCAGCTAAAACGTACCCGTTCGCATAGTTTGTCTCTTCGAGTGTGAAGACGTTTCCATCGATACTAAAACTCTTATTGGTCGAACACGTCGTCAATTGGGGTGTGGGTATACGAGCGGACACGAGTTTTATAGAGGAGACGTCGTAAATGGGATTTTCGAGTGTGACGATGTAGTCATGGGGACTTTGAAACGTATTAGAATATTCATCTATGATGACAGCGTGTTCACTGCTATCGATAGAGAGGCTATGCACCTTCATTAAAATATGCGTATAATATTTTAATGATTGTTTTTGTCTATGACACAAAAAATTACTGGGAGAGGGAGTGTGCGAGAGGGTTGTTGTACAACTGCTTCTTCGCGATATCCAGAGAACGGGTGTTAGGGTTTTCGTTACCCTTGTACGCGTTAAACTGGTGGAACGCCTTTTGCTGATACTGCTGGGTCCAACCACCGTTGGCTGCATTTATACGTCCATCGACACGTGTCGTATCCGAACGCACGGCGGTGAGAGCACCACCCTGTTTGAGGGCACTTTCCCTGACGTTCATACGCCCAGCGTTACCCATACGGTTAGGCTTGCCACGGCGATCCTCGGGGCGGAAACCATACTTCATGAGTTCTTCGTTGGTCTTCGCAGTCACCTGCACAGCGGCGCTGTTGGTATACGCACCGTGATGGCTGTGAATACCTGGAGCTGGGCGGTTCGTGTACATGTACTGCTCATCGTTACGGTCGCTCTTGAAACGAGTGGGATCTTGGGCGACCGTCTGTGCCGACACGAAACGCTTCGCGCCGTTGAATCCAAGACCATCCGCGCGGTGTCCAGTTTCGGAACGGTTGGTGGTACGCTTGGTCTTCTCATGTTCGTTACGAGGGACGACACCGGACATACCTTGCGCGCGGCCGGGCATAGTGGGTAAACGAGTGGGAAGGAATGAGGTTGTTTCGGGTTTGTTATGGGTGAGTTCACCAACCTTGGCGGCTCGACCACCGGTGATGTCATGTGCGGGACCGGAACGGCCTGGGAGAGTCGTCAGACGATATTCACCGACGTTGATGGGGTTGACCCTAAACATTTGCTGGTAGCCACCGACAGCGGGAGTATCAGCGCTCACACCGAGACCCGGACCGACGAGCTGCTTCTCCACGGGACTCAAATTGTTCATGCGACCCTGATCGTACATACGATTGCGCATGTTCAAAATCTCCTGACCGCCACTTCTTTGTTGACGACCGATATCCGCGAAACTGGCCATCTCCATCTTATGTGGAACTTCGACTGTGGGTTCAAAATTGACATTTTCCACTTCCATGGGGGGAGGAGCAACCTGTGGCGGTGGTGGTGGTGGTGGTGGTTCAGATTTAGTACTCAACGTTCGACCAGCATACACGAGACCGGCCACAGCCATGAGTGAAATGGGATCTGCCATTCTTACTTCTTACCCACATTTTTATTAGCGTACCTTTGCTGAAAGAGACCATTCTGGACTTCGGCACGGGTACTCGCGGGTTCGTATCGCATGGTCCTAAGGGGAACCTTGCAATCCATGTTGGTGAGAGGGAACAGATTACGTTCATAGGTTTGCACGATGTTCTTGTTGAAACGCGACGTGGATTGGGGACGAAGTTGGTCGCTCGTGTCGATGTATTGGGCTGGGGAACCCTTACCAGCCTTGTACGGGGCGGTACCATAGAGCATGGTGTTGGGGCGGCAACCGCCACAGTTGAGAGTACTGGGCTGAGGATAGACGAACACCTCGTCAGTCGCACTCACCGCGGGCAGAGCACCAGTATTTTGAACGATGGAAAGGCCAGGCTGAAGCTGGTATGCCATTTATTATTACATGAGAATATTTATCTACGATCTCCATCCATACCGAGACCACTGTATGCCTCCAATTGGGCACCTCTCGCATTCGGGTCGCAATACCGACCATCACTCTTACACATGGGGCCATTCTTAGGACCATAGAGCCACTCCGCGAATCTCGTCTGGTCTCCTGGGATTTTAGTCACGGGATTCGAAACAAACTGGCGATCCAGGGCGTTTCGCATATATTTAGGAAGGGGGGAGCGCGAACGCCCAGAATCGAATGAAATACGTTCAGTCGTGGGGTGTTTCACACTGGAATAGTAGCACGCCTCTAAACGGTTGGGGGCGTCGGTAAAGTCGGTGATGAGCACGTTACCCATGGGGTTATCCACGGTAGGCTTCTGACACATATCACCCGACACGGTGTTCCCGTACGTGTCCTTGACCATATTAGACTTATAAAGAACGTAGATGACAGCGAGGACGGTCATACCCAATATAAAGACACGTGGATCACGACGAATGATATAAATGAGACACGACGCGTAAATCACGAAACGAGAGGCAGCGTTGATACGATCCTCTGGTGACTGGTCACGTGTCGGCCAGAATTGAGTAACCGAATCAGCCCTGATGAGTTGCTGGGGATCGTCGAACCAAGCTTTCATTTAGTATATGATGAGGTTTATTTTTTAGGGAGACTACCAAGCATACTACCCATCATCTTCATGAGAGCATCTTGGTTAAGTTCGCCACCATCTCCATCCTGCAACTTCGAAGCCACACCCTTGGCGATATTCTCGATTTGGCTGAGTGTATCTTGGGGGAGGGAGGTGATCGTCGTACCGAGCATGTACAGCGTCTGGAGGTACTGCCACGTCGCAGCCCTCGTGTTGGCAGTCATACGTTCCCAATAGGACTTGATGTTCAAATCCTTGAGAAGGTCGATCGTGTCAATCTCCTTCAATAGAAAAGTCTCATCCTTCGCCGAAATCTTATCCGCGTAGGGGCTGACACCCTTCATAAATCCATCCACGACGAGACGGGGGTTGGACGACTTCAAAAGATCGAATGACGTCATCATCTTCTTAATGCCTTTTTCCTCTGGAAAAGTCTTGTGCAATTCCACAAGAAATTGACCCATCATATCGTTAAACGCAGTAACGGAAGCCATTTTCTTATTTTAATGGTGTAATCTTTAAGTTTAAAAAGGCTCGTTGGAGATAGACTCCTTTTGCCCAATACCACCCGACACGATAAAGAACACGAGAATCGCGTTGAGGGCGGCGGGTTTCGTGTATTTGTTGAGTTCGAGTTTTCCCTCGTTATTGAGATGCGCCTTCAGATGAATATAGCCTGCGGTGATACCTCCAGCGATGAGAGCGGCGCTCATCGGGTCACGCAGATAATCGGAGAGTTCCATTTAATAATACCTGGGATTTTTTGTACGCTGTTCAGGTGCGTCTCCAAAAAGTACATCATCATCATCCTGCTGAGGCTGAGCGATCGGCTCGGGCTCGGGCTCGGGCTCGGGCTCCGGTCCTGGATCGGGTGCCTGGACACCTGGAACAGTTTTGAACTCATTCTCGAGACCCGTAGGCTCTGGGTCAGGGGCACCCATGGGTTCCGGTTCAGGCTCTGGCTCTGGCTCTGGCTCTGGCTCTGGTTCGGGAAACGGTTCACCATCGAACACGTCTGGATCCGCGCTGTCATGAATCTCACCATCGAGTGAAATATCACGCGTTTCCTGAGACATGTACGTCTGAAGAATCTGTTGCACTGGAATCAACTCCTTGACGGTGGTTTCGATGCAAAGAGAGAAACGTTCGGTGAGTTTTTCATCACGCAAGTACTCACTCTGTTCTTCACTAAAGATGTACGGATCCTTGTACAGATCCTTGGCGACGTTATTGTAGCACGTCTGAATGAACACCTCTTCGGTGGGAAGCTTCAGAGAAATCTTCTTGTTATCCGCCTTGAGACGAACCGCGGAGAGGATCTTCGTACACGCCACGAAAACAGCCGCGAGAAGATCACCGTACCACGCACAACGGTTCGTGATGTTGTCAGAGTGGTTCTTAGACATCGCGTTCGACCAATTGGGAACTTCCTTGAGGAGTTTCTGAAACATGATGAGCACCTTGCGACCCTTCGACATGGTCACGGCCTCGTTGTACATATCCTGAAACACTTCGATCATGGCGGGGCACATGATGAGACAGAGTTGTCCCATGTACTCCTTCTTCGCTTCTACCATTATTCCAATCGAGTCAGACATTTTATAATAGTTTTACATATTTAAACTTTAACTCTCACGCATGCCCCCTGTATTTATTGGCGATCTTCTTGAGATTCATGAGATTTGGAAAGTCACCCACTTCCTCTTCACGTTCCCTTTTTTCCTTTTTCTTTTTTGGGATGATCCATGAAACATAAATATCATGGTCACTCAATAGTTTAACCGTGAACCCACCGAGGCTAAATTGTCGTGCGACATATCGAGCAGCTACACGTCTATCGAATACTGGATACCCTATGAGAAACGCAGGGATGGTTAAAAAAATTTGTTTATGACCAAGTTCGACGGATTGTTTAATTTTGGAGGAAAATTGTTCATAAATCTTTTTGTAGATTTCCTTTCGTATCTGTTTTCTTTTGTCATCAATCCTGGTGACATCGTCGATACTTATCATTACAATTACTGTAACTTATTTTTTACCGAATCAAACTCACTTTTGGTGGGAATGGCAACCTCCTTCACGAGCTGATAATCGACAAACTCTTTACCTTCAGTATTTTCAACGAACGGTGCGATGTCACTGAGGGCATCGACGCCTATGGGCTGCGAGCGTAGAGAAACGAGCTTTGATTTACCGTTTTGCACTTCAAATGAGGCGACGACGGAAAATCCAAACGAGAAACCACCCTTCTTCATCACCATGAACATACACTCATACAGATCGTGCTCTTCGTTCTTGTACTGCTTGATGGAAGTCGTCTCGATGATGTACGTCTGGATACCGATTCGCTTGGAAACTTCCTTGTTCGTCTTGAGCACAAAGTCCTCGATAGTGTCGTTGTCGACACTCACCTCGACCATCTGGTACTTGGCGAGATCAGGTTTGGGGTCATCGAGTTTCACAGGTCCGACAGGTTTCGTATGGCCTGAGAACCCGAACATCTCCGTGAATGATTCTTGTGTGGTCGTCAGAAGAATGACAACCACGAGAAGGGCGAACAAAACAAAGTAGTTCATCTTTATTACTATAATGCGTTAATTTTTTTTTACAAAATACCCTATAGATAATAGATGTCGCTCCTGATCTATAGTCCGAGGTGCAAACACTCTATGGATGTCATCGAGTATATTAACAAAGTTCCTCAACTGAAGCAGCTCGTGCATTATCATAACATCAACACACAGGGGATACCACCGAATTATCGAAACAAAATCAATCGTGTTCCCACGATGCTCACGAAGAATGGAAAGATCCTCGTGGGTAACGAGATTAAGAACTGGTTGGATTCCCTCTTACCCAAGAAGGAAGTCGAACACGCTGGTATAGGTGGATTTGGGTGTTCGATGACCACCCTGGATGGAAATAACCCACTCGGAGACATGTTTCGTCTCGATGATTACGGTCGTTCCCTTCAACCGGCGATGACGAAAGAGCTCGAGGAGAAGATTAACCGTGACGTATCCAAGGGTGTAGCGTATACAGAGTTAAAGATGTAACGCACATATCAAGATAGATATGAAATTGGTGACGATTCAGGCATCAGCTTTTAAATCAACGTTCGAGGTACTCAAGGATATACTCAACGATGTGAACATTTATTTTAAACCGGACGGTGTGTACGTCGTGACACTCGACACTGCCAGGACCTCTCTCGTCGACATGTATCTCGCGGCAGATAACTTTGAGGAGTATCACTGTGAACAGGATGAAATCATAGCTGGTATAAATATTTCAAATACGTTTAAACTTCTAAAGACGATTACCAATAACGATGTCCTTCAGATAGAGATTCAGTCAAAGGAGTACATGGACATAGAAATCATAAGTGAATCTAAGAGGACGAAATCTAAATTTCAACTCAAACTTTTGGACATCAACGAAAGTCGAATCGAAGTTCCGGATATAGAGATGACGACCGTGACGACCCTTCCATCCGCTGACTTTCAACGCCTTTGTCGTGATATGTCAAACATAGGAACGGATATTGAGATTACACGGGGTGGCAAAGACATTTGCCTCAAATGTGAGGGTGATTTTGCCAACCAGGAGACGATAATCGAATGCCCGGACGAGAGTCCTAAAATTACAGGTTTATACAGTCTGAAGTATCTGAATATTTTCACAAAAGCGACGAGTATGTGTGCGTCGGTACAAATTATTCAAGAAATTGGAAATAGGTTTTTGATTCTAAAGTACAACGTGGCCAACTTGGGTGAGCTTAAGTTTTACTTGGCGACTAAGGTATCTGAAGATCTGTAGTGAAGTCATCGAGGGTTGAGACAACCTTTTTCATACCCAAAGTATTTGAAAGTATGATCTTTGGAAAATCTTTTTCGAGTGTTTCTCTGTCGTAATATAAAAAATGTTCGAGTGGAACTTTCTGTGCATGAAAATCATTTCTCGGACCGTTGTATCGTTTCACCTTTTCAGTAATGTTTCGCACGGGTTTATCATCATGATCAACTATCCAAGCATTACTCAAAGGGATACTGAAGTGCATGGCAGTCTTTTCCCCCTTTCCTGGTCTGAAGTTTATATCATTCGATATGGCGGTGTATTCTTTGCCGTTGAAATAGTATCGCACACGAAGGATCGTGAATAAGACATTCTGTGGTACGATCGTGTTCCTAAAGTTTTTACCTGTGACGTTCGTATAATATGAATCGAGAATACCATCGTCCCAATCTTTGCTCTCTTTCATCCAAAAGTCATCTTCGACTTGATACTTCATGTCATGATCAATCTCGTATTCGAGTTCTTCTGAGATGACCGAGTAGTCTCTCGGAGACATGAGTTGTTTGTAGAATAAGTAAAGGGTACTTAAAAGTTTGACGAGCATCTCTCTATAAGACATGGAAGGTAATTTTTTAAGCAGATATAACAACAAAGTCGCACATTGGAAACAATTGATAGAAGAAGACCCATCCAAAAAGGGTAAATACGAGACTGAGATGGCTGAGTATCTCATGAAGTGTATGCCGTACATGAATCAATACACGGAAGAAAATGAAGAAGTGTTCAATACCGACAACGTTTTCAACGTCAAAGAAACAGTCGGTTTGAAACGGAAAGATATATTCAGAGATTATCTCATAGAAGTTGAGAATCAAAATATAGCGAGACCGAGGGAACGTATGATCGAGGAGTGTTCCACGTGCCCCTATAGTAACATTATTCATTTTCACGATACGAGTGATCTCGTATGTGACTCGTGTGGTGCAATCATAGCGACACTCATAAGTGAAGAGTTGACATATCGGGAGGAACAGGAAACGTCTGAGAAAATTGTAAACTATGCATACAAAAGAGAAAATCATTTTAATGAATGGCTTTCACAGTTTCAAGCTCAAGAGATGACCACCATACCGGATGAAGTCATAGAACAATTGCGTTCAGAACTGAAAAAGATGAAAATCAAAAACCTTGAGGATATCACACACGCGAAGATTCGGGGACTCTTGAAAAAGTTGAGACTCAATAAGTTTTATGAACATGTTCCATACATCACAAATATTTTGAATGGAATTAAACCACCAAATATGCCACAAGAACTCGAAGAAAATTTACGAATCATGTTCAAGGATATCCAAAAACCTTTCGATGACAATTGTCCGACAGAAAGAAAAAACTTTTTGAGTTATTCATATGTTCTCTATAAGTTTTGTGAGTTACTCAGCGAAGATGAATATCTTCAATACTTTCCACTTTTGAAATCGAAAGAAAAGTTGTACCAACAAGATGTCATATGGAAAAAAATATGTCGCGATCTTCGATGGGAATTTATTCCGACAGTCTAATTATATGAATTGTCCGAATTTCAAGATTTGTGGTAAATCCATGCGACCCGGACTAAAGGTTTGTACATCATGTTTTTGGAGATTTAAAAATGAAGTACTCGAATTCAAAAATGATACGTGTCCAAAATGCCATGAAACGACCGAGTGTGTCAAGTATAGAAAATGTGCACACTTTGTATGTGTAAAGTGTTACGACAGATGTACCCTATGCCAAGATGAAAAATAAAATGCATACATACTAAATGGTCGTCCGCATTCCTCTCAGTAACTCGGGTATCATGAGTGCCCATGGGTACGAGGATGTCAAAGAAAAGTCCAGACTCGCGCGTCACCGTGCGCTCATGCGTGTCGTGCGCGCGGGTGAACCGCCCCTGGGTCTCTTTAGGCGTCTCAACGTCTTGATGATACTCTTCAAGAATAAAGACCCTAAGTTGTCCAAGATTTTTAAAGAAGATAGAGATTGGGTGCGCGAAAAGTTATTATGACACCCGATGAGGAACACACGCTTTGCGCACTTTATGACTTGGAGACTCATGTACTCCCACACTTTAACCACATGGCATCCACAGAACCGGCTGTGCACTACTGTATCGAACAGGCTAAGCATCATCTAAATCAAGCTCGGGAACTCCTGGAAGCAGTTGTGATAGATCCGCAGACGCAGTACGATGATGGGCGAGAATTCTACCGAATGCTTGCTCGAGTTCTTCCTTTGATGGTCCTTGCACAATCTTTTTCACCTCCACCTCCCGACCAGAATGAGGGGGAAAGTTTATCAGATACGCAAGATTCAGGCCAGTCAGACGAAGATAATTATGAGCCTGTAACTCCGCCCCATCTCCGAGGGTCCGAATCGTTTTAAACTCGAGAACATACCTTCCATCTATGATGATATCAGCCCTCACGTTGCCTATGACATGACCCCTGAACACCACAGGTATGATACGTTCAGATTCATATTTGATGTTCTTCTCCCTCAACAAGACCTCGACCGCGTTGTGGTACACCCGCTCACTGTGCCCCGGCCCCAACTCGGCGTAGATTTCTTTCATCCACTTCTCTATCATTAGATACGAGTACCTTTTTTTCTCTATATACTATAAAGATGGCGAGTCCCATGAATATCAACAAGAAGAACAACGGCCCCGTACCCATGAACATCAACAAGAAACCCCGTGAGAAGAAGAAGAAGAACCGCCCAGTTCCCATGAACATCAACAAGGGTGATCGTGTCGTGTATGTGCGTGCACATACTCGTATTATTAAAAGTAAGTAATAGTATGAACGTGTGCGCCTTTCGACCACAACGTGTAAAAATTCCGAGAAAGGTCATACACGAACTGAAACATATAAGTGATCTCTCATCCCGAAAGAAATGGGAATATGCTGGGAGTATTGCTTGTACATTTAAGGGGAATCAAGTATGTTTCAGTAAACCCACGTTCGTAACTTCGAGAAATAGACGTCGTGTGACTATCGATACAATCGAACTCGTGTGGCCTTCGTTGATTAGTTATCACACACATCCAGCGGTGGTTCAACCTCACGTATTGGACTACGATAGTAGTGAAATATTCACGACACTCCCGAGCAATTCAGATTTCGATGTGTGTATATGTGGATTTCCCGGAATGCAAATAAACATCATATGCGACGCACATGGATACTACGTCATAGATATTTTAGAAGCTGCAGAAAATGATAAAATACCCATCCATCAAAGTGTTGTTCGATTCATGAATGACTTTAGACAGGAAACATTCATGAGAGAACATGCGTTCAGCGAGGATGGTCTCGAATATTTCCACGCGACACTCACCGAATGGAAACGTGTGATCAATACGGAACTCAATCAACAACTTCGAGATTTATTTGGTATCACCATTCGGTACTACGCGTACACAGAAGAACCGCCGATCGTCACGATCGACCGGGATAGTATCGAGCCATAGAATCTTCCAATTCATCCACCTCGTACCACGCCCAGTGACACTCCTTCGAGTCCTTGTCCAATTCACATATTTCCTGTGCTTCTTTTATCGCTTCTGTAAAACGTAAACGAAGTCTCAGATTTTCTCGAATCTTCTTAGGTTCGGTGATGGGTGGTTTATTGTAGAGAGATTCCAAAACGTTTTTACGGGTCTTTGCCAACTTTAGTTTGTACAAACTATTTTCAGAAAATGTGGCGACACATTTCATTTAATATATACTCGCATAAAGATTTTAAGTACCTAAGTATCTCACAACTTTTACGTAAAGTGAATCATGTCAACAGTAAAACTCTACGCTCACGAGAATCATGTCCAGGTTCTCGTGATTGATCCAAACTTTTTCGAAAGAGAAGAACCTCCTGTGACGGGTAGAATTAAGAGTCACTACGTCGACGATACCAAGTACGGAACACCACGATTCAAGTCCTGCCAGGAAGAACTCGAATGGTCGCGGACACAGGATAAGAAGTGTATGCGATGTGAACAATTCAAACCCTTGTCGTGCTTTCCGTTCAACACTGTCGGAACGGCAGCTTTCAGGTACAAAGATGTACATTACAGAAGGGGTGATTGTACCACGTGCTGCAAACAGACCCGGAAAGAGACGAGTCAAGCGCGAAAAAATGCACGCTCCACGAAGGCACCAAATGATACACCGTGTGAGATTTGCAACAACGTGCGACCGCTCGTGTGGGACCACGATCACGATTCTCTCGAGTTTCGAGGTTGGATCTGTGAACCGTGTAATAGGGGACTGGGGCTACTCGGTGACACGGTGGAAAAAATTGAAAGAGCCCTCGCATACTTAAAAAAATGACGCACCGAAAGGGTATGGAACTCTATCATGGAGACTGTCTCGTTGAGATGGATAAGATAGCCGATGATAGCGTCGATTTAATAGTGACTGATTTACCATACGGAAGTACCCGGTGTAAATGGGATACGATCATAGACATGGATGCGCTGTGGAAACAATATACCCGCATTCTCAAGAAACCCCACGGAGTCGTCGCCCTTTTCGGGCAGCAACCGTTCACGTCCCGTCTCGTATCCAGTAATTACAAATGGTTCAAATACAATCTCATTTGGAAAAAGAACAAGACGACACAGTATCTACTCGCGAACTATCGACCCATGAAGTGTACAGAAGATGTGGCGATCTTTTCACCCGGTGGTGCGGCGGCTGCATCGAAGCACAAGGGGAATATGACATATAACCCACAAGGACTCGTTCCTGTCGACATTAAGAAGAAAAACTCTGAAAAGCGGATAGGAAAGATGTTAAATCAGGGTCATCATCTCGGTCCGAACAACAAATTACTGGGAAACTCTGAATACACACAGAAGTTTACGAATTATCCCACGGAGTATATAGAGTTTGATATCGAGAGTGATACGATTCATGAGACACAAAAACCTGTGAAACTTTTGGAATACCTGATTAAGACGTACTCGAACGAAGGTGATGTCGTATTGGACAGTACCATGGGTTCGGGTACGACGGGTGTCGCGTGTGTGAATACGGGCAGAAAGTTTATAGGTATCGAGCTGGACCAGAAGTACTTTGAGTTGAGTAAAAAACGAATCGAAACTCAATAAGGGTGTTTGTGTACCCATAAATTGCAAATCCATTTCTCCCCATTCTTTACGGGTTTCCCGCCGTGTAAAGCTTTGGACGTCATGAGTTCGTAATTGTCGAGCGTTTCGAAGAAGAGCATGTCACCCGCCTTGAGACGAAACGACTTATCCAGATTTTGAAACTCCGTCTCACCACCGTCGTATCCATCGTTGAGTGCGAGAATGAACGTGTACAACCTCGGGTTCGTCGTCATATTACCGACATCCTGGTGTGGTCTGTAAAATCCACCGGGTGTGTACCGAAGAACTTGTAACTTTTCACAGTTATCCAAAGGTCTGTCGATGTATTGAAGGCATCGCTCCATGACGCGTCGAACGACCGGGTCATCGTAGTCTAACCAAGCCGTCTCACTTCTACGCATTTTTTCATCGAGTACTTGGTCTATGGATACAGTCGAAGGTTCGAGATTATTATTAGCTTTTTTCATTATGTACTCCCGTTCCTCTGGTGCTAAAAAGTTGTGAACGACCTTTGGATGTGGATACACGGGTAACATGTAAATCACCAATACGATGAGAAACAATAAGAGTATCATCCTACTGTACTCACACAAAAATATTCTTGGGATACGCGGAATTGTATCGTGTTCGAATAACATCGATTATTTCATTTCCATACTCGAATAATTTTTCCAGTAGTTCAATAATCTCTGGGTATCGTTCTATGTCGAGTGCATACTGTCGAAGTATATCACCTCCCGTGTTCGTGAGCATCTCATACAGTTGGGATGTGTCTCGTATCTTTTCTCTAAATTTTTCCTGTCTCTGTAAAAAAATCTTAAAATCTTCCTCGGCTATATCGTTTAACATGTATGCGATTCTCATCTGGGTATTATCTACTGGCCGTGTGTCCAGGTAGAGTAATTCCTGTTCCAACCTATATACAGTCAAAGCGTACTGGAGTATGTCGTTGGGTGCGTTAAGACCGCGAAGTTCCCTGAACGAAGGCGTTCCACCACACGGTATGTCACCATGTTCCCGTGAGTTCATGGTTTTACGCTTAAACTCTATGAAATGTGGGTTATGTACTCGACCGGTGTCAATCTCCCCCGTTCTCCAATTAAACGCGGTATGACAACTGATGCACCACATCTGTGCACATCCACTCGTCTTATGTATGACCGTTCCACATTTTGGACACGATTTACTATCTTTGTTGAGAAGCTTCATCGTCTCGACCACCTCTGGGTCGCACTCGTGTGTATCGGAAAGGATCTCATTACAATCTTTACAATAATACACGCAACATAAACCACAGAACCAATCTTCATTCAAAAAACCTTTACATGTCTCGTTAGGACACTGACGCGTGAACGTTCTCGGTTCACCAGTGTCCGTTTGACTTCGTAATTGTTCTAAATCTCTGTACACGTTCTCCATCTCCCTATACAAACTCCTGACATCTGGGTGAATCACATTACCACTATGTAACGTATGAAGTTCTATGAGTCTTTCTTTTTGCAGTCTAAGAACACGACGCAATTTTCTCATTTGAATTATTCGCTCCACTTCGGGTTGCGTCTCTGGCATACGAGCCTTTTCTCTCTCCAACAAGACCGTTTCACGATGACGTCGTAGTTCTGTGTTTCGAAAGTATTTCGTACAGAATGTGTCTATAAACTCACGATTCCACAGTGTCTTACATCCCATACAGTGTGGATCTTCAAAACTGGAGAGGATATATTTTTGACTACATGCTCGACAACTCGTTAAATCACAATAAGGGCATTCAACTTTCTTGTGATTTATCTTATTTATCTTTTCACAACACACATCACAACTTTCCATTACAATAAAGGCAAATTATTTCTTTAAATTACAATCGTTCCTTTTCGGCGTTATCATACGCCTTCAGAACCTGTCCCAAAGTTGTCGCCCTCTGGATGCGACTGGTGAATAGTTTTTTTCGGTTCTTTGGAATCTTGAAGTTTCGGCTGTTAATCTTCGCCTGGTAGCTTGATTTCTCTCCCATGGTCGCTTTCCTTTCAGCGTTTCGACGGAGTTTCTCTTTGGCTGATTCGGCGGCTTGTTCTGCCGCGGCTCTCACGTTGACCGCTTTCTTCGCCGCCACGTACGCGTTTGAAGCGTTCATGACCCTCTTCATCGCCTCGGCCTTCTTCATCTTCGCAGCTTCCGCCTTCTTCCTCACAGCCTCCGCCTCCTCAGTCTTCTTCTTTAGCTTGGCTTCTTCTTCCCTCGCGCGAATAGCGTTGTCGTTCCGTGTCGCTCGCGTTTTAATATTTTCAACTTCAGAATTCGATTGTGCACGGTTAATTTGACCTTTATAAATCGTCTTAGTTTTCTGAGAAATCTTCTTGAGCCTGTTGATCGCGCTGATGGCAGAACTACGGTTTGAGAGTGGATTCAGGTTACTCACTTTAAACTTTTGGTCTTTAAAGTTGGTTTCGGGGACGAACGTTTCCGCCACGGGTGCCTTATTCAGTATCGCCCGACGAGCCGCGTTTCTACCCTTCTTTCCCCTGAATCCAGCTTGGATCGTGGTCGCGGCTTTATTCTCACGAATCGCTTTGTTGATGATTCCGCTCACGAGTGGTCCGGTGACTTTGGGAATCGCCTTATTTACAAAGTTTTCCCGAACCTGTTTGATGTCCGCCTTGTACTGCATAACCTTATTCATCAGATCTCTCTTTTCCCTCTCTGATATTTGACTCACGTTGATTTCGTCACGCAGTTCGATTCTCTTGTTCAGATCTCTATCTATCGCATTCAAGTTTTTTATAGTTTTGGAGTCTTCTATGATGGACTTCCAATCACCGTTCTTTCCAGGAAACTTTGTGAGAACCTCCCTTTGTCTCGCCTCTAACGCGAGGTTCGCGTTTATGAGGGGTTTGAGGGGTCCGAGATTGGTGTTGGGTTTATTAATCTGTGCGAGATACATCTTCTTTCTGCGGTTGGATAACTTGTTCATGTACGTTCGGAGTGCATTCTTTTCCTTCTCGCGGTTTTCCTTACGCTTCCGCTCCTCCTCCTTTATTTTTACGACGTTTTCGAATGTTATGGAATTGTTTTTGTATTGCTGTACATAACGGTTTCGGTTTACTGTGTTCATATTTTTCACGAGATTTTGAAACTTTTTGAGTTCATCTTGTTTCTTACGGGCGATACGTTGTTCGAGTGTACCGGTCAATTTTTTCAAATTGTTCGCAGTCTTGACGTTGTTTATCTCCCTGGAAATGTTTACATTTTCGTTGAGTGCGCGCCGTGCGAGATTCTTCTTTTGCTTACCCACGTACGCCTGGTTAATCTTTTTATTCAGAGATTTCACATTATTTTCAGACTTGACGTTCACAGAAAACTTGAGGTTAAGACCGTTCACTTCACGAGCTTTACGAATCCGTTCTGCGATTCGAGCCCTGTTCGCAGAAATGGTTTTCATGGTTTTACCCCTATTTTTATACTTTTGGATGTTTGTAGGATCTAACACATAGTCTTTCATGATAGTTTCCGTGACGTTTGGTTCGAGCTTTAAATCGATCGAGAGATACCTCCGCAATTCATCCCCCTTTTCTTTTGTGTACTCGTTCGACATCTTCTTAGCCTCGTTTTTAAACGCATTTATCGTCATATCATACGTTTTCCACAAGTTAAGAAGTTTTATTTTTCGGGGTTCATCGAGGGTATACGTTTTGACGAGTTCTTCCACATTCTTACTGTTTTTGTTTCTATTTTTCATAAAATTGTTCGCGTCGCGTCCGATGGCACCGACATTTGCGTTTTTGTTCAATTTGTCGTAAAATTGTTTTCTGACGGGGACGGGAATACTCTTTTCATCGAGAAGTTTCGTGAGTTCTAACCGTTTCTTTTCCAATTGCATTTTATTCGCCATCTGTTTACTGTCGGTGATGGAAGCCTTACGATTAAGAACGGTCTTTATTTGTTGATTATTGAAATCCATCTTCTTCATGTAATTGGAAATCTCAGATCGTTTGGATGATATGTTCTTCTCGATTCGTTCACGGATATTTTTGAGATTCTTCAAGGTCTTGACGTTGGTTAAGTTAATCTCCAAATCGGATTCTACGATTTTATTCGAGAGTGCATTCTTACCCGCGTTGACGATTCCTTGTACGATAGAATCGACCCGAGTATTCAAGTTATTGACATCCTCTATGGTCGTCAAAGTGTTAACATTCGTGTTTATGTTTTTAAAGTCAACATCGTATACCTTGGCATCTCGAATTTTAGCTGCGAGTATGTTCTTCTTACTCTTGAGGTCACCCTTCATGGTGACTTCTTTATCAATTTTAGACTTGATGTTTGAGAAGGAAATGTTCGTGTTTCGAAACTCGGTCATGTATTTGTCGCTGTTCACGTTGAGCTGATTGAGATACGTCTTCAATTGATTCATTTGCTGCTGTCGAATCTCAGTATCAATTTCCTTACGAAGTTCATCGAGGTTATTGTTCGTGTCGACACGTCGTATGAATGCAGTCTTTCTGTTTTGTGGTAAAATTGTGTTGTTCGTGATGAACTTTTTGAGTGTCGTTTTTCTCTGGAGTACGTTTTGGTTATTCAGCATCTTTTGACGTGTGATGAGTGTGTTGATTCTGTTTTTGAACGGTACTAACTGTTTGACACTGGAAAGCTTATCTATGGTCCTCAAGAGACTTGAACTTTCGACAGGTTTGGCACGTTCCCTGAGCTTATCTTTACCGGCACCGAGGATGCGCGCTTTAACAGTTCCCAGATCGGTATTATTTTCGACACGGGTAAGATCAATGTTGAGATTCATAGCGGAAGTTATCTTAGAAATCTCTTGTACATTCTGAGTAAGCTTCTCACCCTTTCGTGCATTCGTGTCACGCTTCTTAGCTTCACTCCTCAGTTGAGTGACATTTTCACCTTTATTGAAACGCGAGATGAGTTCGTTTTTATAGTTTTGGGAAATCTTGAGCGATGTCAAAAAACTCCTGAGTTGAACACCGTTCGTGTCACGCTTCTTGGTTTTCGATTCACTCGTTTTCGTATTGTCACTACGCTTCTTGGCTTCACGCCTGAGCTGAAAGGGATTCTCACCCCTATTAAAACGAGACATGATCTCATTTTTATAGTTTTGCGTGATACTCAAAGGAGTCATAAACGCAGCGAGATTTTGTTTCATCACATTTTTGTTTTCATTAACTTTTTTTTGATACAGTTTCTCAGCTTTCACCTTCAACGAGTTTAAGTTTGTTTTATCGTCGATGATTTGTTGTAAAGAGGCTTTGTCGGTATTCGAAAGTTTGATGTTGGATATCAGTTGAAGAAACTTTTTCTTTTGTGAAACGATAAAGTTCGCCCGCTTTTTCTCGTTGAGTTTTTTAGCTTCGTTGATGAGTTTTTCGATGGTACTGGTACCGTCTTTCGCGCGTTTTTGAAACGTGAGTTTATCAGCTTCATCGATGTAAGGGAGAGTGGCGAGAATAATTTTTATTTTTTCCTCGTTATTCGTCACGACTTTATTGGTTTCATCCGATTGGAGTTGTGCTTCAGCCTCCAATTGTTTCAAATTATCTCTGTCCATGCGTTTAATGAAACCCCGACGCTGAGCGTTAGAAATCGACATTCGACGAAGTTTGAGTATAAAGTCCGCCTCGGTGTCCTTATAATTGGTCGCTTCTTTCACCACATCAGATCGTAATAAACCTTGGATCTTGAGTTTGTTTAAGAATGGTCTTTCACGCCTTAGCCTAAGACGTCGTATCATATTTGTAGCTTGTTTCATAGAGACGTCTGTGGGCTTCACGTTGTTGTTGGGCTTCACGTTGTTGTTGGGCCTGGTGTTGTTGTTGTTGGGCTTGGTGTTATTGTTGTTGTTGGGCTTGGTGTTATTGTTGTTGGGCTTCACGTTGTTGTTGTTGTTGTTGGGCTTGGTGTTGTTGTTGGGCTTGGTGTTATTGTTGTTGTTGGTGTTGTTGGTGGGCTTCGTGGTGTTGTTGGGCCTCACGTTGTTGTTGGGCTTGGTGTTGTTGGGCTTCACGTTGTTGGGCTTGGTGTTGTTGGGCTTGGTGTTGGTGTTGGTGTTGGGCTTCACGTTGTTAGTGGGCTTCACGTTGTTGGGCTTGGTGTTGTTGTTGGGCTTCGAGGGTCCATAAAATATGGCGGGTCCCTCATTTTTATAATACCCGGTACCACGGTTTCCCGTCTTGAATACAAATCCAGGTCTCACACCCTTGAACACATTCGATTGTACATAATTCTCTTTATTTTTGAAAACTTTGACTGCTGATACATTACCGTTCAGAAACTTTGGTTTCTTACCCTTCATAAATAAACCACCCTTTGGAAAAGAAACCTGACCCTCATTTTTATAATACCCGGTACCACGGTTTCCCGTCTTGAACACATTCTCTTTATTTTTGAAAACTTTGACTGCTGATACATTACCGTTCAGAAACGTTGGTTTCTTACCCTTCATAAATAAACCACCCTTTGGAAAAGAAACCTGACCCTCATTTTTCGAAGTGCGAAACATGTTCATGGCCGTGTTGTTGATGGTCGTGTTATTGAACCCGTTCGAGTTGTTCACTGCTGTGTTGTTCCTCAAGTTGTTGTTCACTGCTGTGTTGTTGTTCCTCAAGTTGTTGTTCACTGCTGTGTTGTTGTTCCTCAAGTTGTTCGAGTTGTTCACCAACCCGTTCGAGTTGTTCCTGGTCTCAACTTTAACGGTACGTTTAGACCCAATCTTCACTGGTTCGTACACTCTCATGTACCTTAAACGCTTACCGATCGAATCGATCATCTGACTCTTGGTCATCTGTTCAACCTGTTTAAGACCAACCTTACGCGCAACTCGTTTAATATCCGAACGTTTGGAAGATGAACTAAAAAGCGTTTCATAATCGTTCGGTTTGAGTGGCGACTTTTTATCCACGAGGTACGTTTTATCGGAACTCATGATTAACGGTGGGAGTGGTAACTTCCCAGCCTTGATGTCTTCATACACCTGACATATCTCGCTTTTTGTCAGTTTAATTTCATGGCCTGTGTTGAGTTTAATCAACCGTTTCAGGTCACTGATGTTGGCGTCTGGATCACACACCTCGATCATATATGATAAACTGATAAAAAAAAGTATTATGTCGAAAATCCCATCGTGTACAAGCGTACCTTCTCCTCGTAATCCATGCTAAAATCAAACACGTCCGTGTCACCCACGTTCACTTCCACGATGTCTATGGGTATTTTGTATACTTTTCTATTTGAAAGAGCCGAACGAACTAAAACGTCGACAAACTGTTTTGGATTGTCGATCGTTTCTCTAAACATTCGATCCATGCTTATTTTTATACACGCAACCTCGTGTGGTTTTTTATCTAAAAATGGTGTGAGTGGAAACTCTTCCTTCATTCCTCCATCTACGTACAAGTTCCCATCATAATTACCACATGCGAATATGAACGGTACAGCCATACTCATACATACCGCATCTATCACCTTCATATATGGGTGTGTATCTCTCGAGAAATAAACAGTTTCCGCTGTATTGAGACAATACGCCGACACGTAAATCTTCATATCCAGTTCTTCAAATGTTGGATCCGAACCGCATATATCCACCAACTTTTTACGAATGGGTCCCATATCAATAAAACCAAATTTGTTAAAAAACGAACCGATACGTATTTTAACAAAGGTGGGGATATCGAGATCGAGTGAAGTTTCAAAAATTTCGTCCATCGACATCCCCACAGCTAAAAAGAGTGCTAAAATTGCACCTGCGGATGATCCGGATATTTCCTTCACGTCCGTGAGACGAGTTTCTCGCGCCTTGAGTGCACCTATGAGTGAAAATATACCCATAGAGGCTGGACCAAGGACGAGGTACTTCATCTTCCTACTTAGTAGAATTGAGGAAATTGACGACGCAAAAGCGCAAACACGATCGCGAACACGATCGAATGTGTCAGCGCAGCAGAGATGCTGGTCTGTCCTGACTGGAAGACACCACCCGAACCCGGGGGGAGGGTAAGAAGAAGACCAGGGCTGAGCGCCAGGAACAGGGAGGTGGTCACGAGAAGATCGGTCTTGGTGAGCACGAGACCCATCGCACGCGCGACGAGAGAGTACACGAGGAAGAAGACCAGAGCGTGGAAAAAAATCGCCATCTGGTTGGTCTTGCCGTTCATGAACTTGACGTTCTTGCCCGCGGTGGTGACGAGCACACCTGGGCTGAGTGCGAGAAAAAGGGCAGCGGGGATGGCAATCTTCTGGGAAGTGAGTTCTGGGAGCATTTAATATATACACATATAATTTTTAGCAAAGTGGGCAAAATGGTGGAATGTGGCACCCCTGAGTATAACTTCATGAAGACCATTATCATTCACGATACGTCTAACATGACGCCAGATATGACCGAGTCTATCTTCAAACCATCGCGTCTGCTCCTGATATTCCCATGTTACCCTGTCGTGATCAGAATCGTGTTCCCTGAAACAAAATTCAACAAAGTCATTAAAGTCCCCTGTGTGCTGGATATGTGCGTCATACATCAGTGCCCTGATGGTATTCCACATGTACTGGAGTTCATCTGAGTATTCGACTTCCCAGTCTTCGATATTCAGAGGAGTGTCATCGATAAAATCATCATCATCACTGGCGTAATTATCAAATCCAGTGGTGGCTTCGTATACGTATTGGCTCCAAACCATAGTTAGTTACTTATCTTCCTTCTCGGGCTTTTCTTTTATACCGGTTAACGAGATGGAAGTAGATTCCTTCGTTTTAAGTCCATCTTTGATTGCATTTAGGGCTCCCTCGACCTTAGCCTCGTCTCCACCAAAAAACTTGAGGAGGCCCTCCTGAATAGCATCCTTACTCATACCAGACTTCCTGACAGACTTACGAATGCTAATCTTACCCTTCCTGAGGTTGATGGTATCGATACCCTGGTCAACCATGTGCTTCTTAACTACCTCCTTGAGGCGCTTCTCCTCTGTGTTGAGGATCTTGATATCAGATTTAGCCTCGGCTAATTGCTTTGTGAGCTCTACCAGCTTAGATACGTTCTCGGAGAGATCAGGTGCGACAGAAGTCATTTATATGTATATACGGCTAATCTTTAAGCGCAAAGACCGCGCTGCATGAGATCGGGAACGATGGTGGAGTTGTTCCAGACGTAGGGGTCCTTGGGGTTGGGGGGATCCTTGCGAATCTGCTGGTTCGCGTTACGGAGAGCACCACCGACAGTCTCGGGGAAGCCGATCTGCTTACGGGGCTCGAGGAAGTTCTGACCCTTGAGGATGTCCTCTGGGGCAAACTGACCAAAGTCCTCAGCGGACGCCACTTCACGGGGGAGGAGGGAAGAGGCGAGTCCAGTACCCTTGTTCATGCCACCGGTTGGGGCCGCGGTAGGACCGGGGGTGGGGCCAACAGCGGTTGGCGCCATGGCGAAGGGAGAATACTCACGCTCGACGATGGCATACCCAGACTTGGAGTTCATAGAAAAAAGGAGGAAGATGAGAGCAGCGACGGCGACTAACATCGCGATGTTCTGGTTGCGACCCTTCATTATCTTATATATATGTATAACAATTTTTTTTATTGGTCATCCTCGTCGACAAAAGCGTATTCCTCTGGGTAAGTGTCGAGGATCGGATCATCATGGACCCTGACCTGAACAACATTCCATGTGGGACCGAATGCCTTCTTGGCAAACCAGAGACCGGCAAATTCGAGAATGACATCACAAGTCTTTCCAGGCTGGATGGTGTCAAAGTCGATGCACTCCTGCTGTGCGTTGAAGACCTTGGTCGCCTCGAGACGATCACACGTCATCGCGGTACCATCGAGACTCGACGTGTAGGCACCCTTGATCACACCTTCTGAGAGCTTCTTACCGAACCAAGTTTCACAATTCTCGAGAGCAGCCTCGAGGTTACGGGTATCGATCTCCTCAATCTTCGCCCCGGACGAGACGTCCATGACGATCTCTCCTGACACATCGGAAATCTTGACCGTGTTGAGCTGAGTGAGACACTTGCGCTTGTCATCGTTGAGTGCCTTCACAAAGTAGAGACCATCTTCACCTTTCACAGGGGCGTTGTAGATCATTTTATGGTTGATATACGTTTCATTTCTTTAAACCAACAAATGGTATAGCCGCGGACTTATCGAGTAAAGCCTTGGGTACCCAATTGTTTCTCCTGGGATTATACCCATAGAGCGTTTTTGATGTATTTATATTTTTGGGGAGTGGTTTGGCGTTCTCGGGGCGTAACGAAAATTCATTTTTGATGTACGCTGAGTTCTTGACGTTTCGCCATTTGAGCTTTTCTGTGTTGAAACGTTTGTTTCCTGAGGACTTCTTGTATCCTTCTACGTTTGTGTTTTTCACGACGGGTTTAAGACCGTACACGATCTGTTTAGACAAGCGTTCGGACATGGGTTTTGTCGTGAACTTGTTGTACTTGTACGGATCTACTTTCGCCGCCTTCTGAATCGAAACCTTCGCGGGTTTGGAAACGTTCCTTTTCTTGCTCACGATCTTAGGACTCACCTTTTTGAAAACCTCATCCATCGTGTTGGAAGCTTTCACACGTGTATCTATGAGCTGCGCCAAACGCACCAGCCGTTGACGATCCTTCTCCTTCTTCTCAGGTCGAAGGCGGAGTTTCTGCATGAGATAGATATCTTCGATCAAAAACTCTTTACTCGCGACCAATAAACGCTTATCGTTGATCAATTTACCCGAGTTATGTTCGCGATACACGAGACCCTTACGTTTCGTGAGTGCGACTTCGTATCCAAACTCTTTGGGACGCATGAATGGAATGTCGAGTATACCACCCAGCGTCACGTCTTCGATCTTTCCAGACTTTGGAGAAAAGTATCGAATGTTTAAATCGAGTGCGAAAAGTTCCACATCTATGAAAATATCACCCTTACTCGGTGCGTTACCGTTAGACACCTTTTTCTTCTTGATGAGCGTGTACCGTCGAGTCACGTATGGACCCGTGTTCTTGAATCCTATACCCAAAAACTTGGTCAGTTTATTATCCGCACCCATCACACGGTTCTTAATGCGCGTGTTGAGACGCTTGGCGAGTTCGCCCAACCTGTTCCATAACAACAACTTTACAGCCTGAAGTTTACCAAAGTACTTATCGTTCATGGGAATACGTGGTACAAACTTAGCATCTATATCACTCGTGACGATACGGTCCTTGTAGTCCACGTATAAATTGAACGCTTCCCCACCACTCACTGTGAGGTCCCCAGCGTTACCCATGTACGTGGTGAGTTCGCCTATCGTCTTGAGTATGATGTCACGAATAGAATCCGTCACGAGAACGTACACCATCCTTTCAAATGATTTGTTCGAATGCGCGTCGACCAAACGTTTACGGAACTTTCCAAGGTCTCGCTGAAGATTACGTTCGTAATACTTCTTCAGTTTGGCATCCCTGAAAAATACATTTTCCTCCCTGAACTTATTGATGACAGATTCCGGGTACACTTGATCGTCCATTATTATATCGGGATATAATAATATGGTGTGCCCGAATATTTATGGCGAGTGTCGGTGTTACACTTACAAAGGTGACACGGAACAATTCTGTGCGAAGCGAAGAGGACCACACGTCGTGTCTTGTGATCCAGAGTGTTGTGTAGGTGGTTGTGTCGACGATGGGTCTCGACCGGCGTACAGGGTGATCGAACGCCCGGTGGTACAGGGGTCCGTGGTTTATATGTGGATCTTATTAATTTTGGGGGTAATCATAAGCTTAAAGATTACTTTCGTAAGATAGATATAATGTCTCTCGAAACCATTCAGACCGAACTCGCCGCGCTCCGCACCGATGTCAAGAGCCTCACCAAGCTCATTCGCAAGATGAAGACTGCCCAGGATGATCCTGACGGTGAGAAGGCCAAGGCGCGTGCTGCCAACAATGGCTTCAACCGTAAGCAGGATGTGACGCCTAAGTTGAGGACTTTCCTTGGACTTCCCGAAGGTGAACTCATCTCTCGTTCCGAGGTGACCAAGTTCATTAACAAGTACATCACCGAAAAGGGTCTCAAGCACCCCGACAACGGTCGTCAGATTATCCTCGACGACGTTCTTCGCGATCTCCTCGCGCCTCCCGCGGACGTTCAGGTGACCTACCTTAACCTTCAGAAGTACCTCAGCCCCCACTACATCAAGGAGGAGAAGAAGGCTTAAAAAAATAACACAAAACATAATAAAACATGGTGACTTTCCTTACCAAAGAAGTTGCCGAACAACTTGTTGATACAAAAATCAAAAATCTTGATTTGTATCAAAGAGCTTTTACACATAAATCTGCTCTCAA
>Ga0222715_10000559_pt1 | contig 37061 bp, 30 predicted proteins | sample C33_9DmetaG_FD_165056 | JGI IMG/M metagenome (GOLD analysis project Ga0222715, IMG submission 165056) | Estuarine water microbial communities from San Francisco Bay, California, United States - C33_9D | ecosystem: Environmental > Aquatic > Marine > Unclassified | place: USA: California...
CGAGTGCATTTTCACCGTCTTTTACCGCGGCTAATGGATGCGTCGCAGGACAGGATTGAATGGCAACCTTGCATTTACCCTGATTGATTTGACCTACATAGCGAAGTACTTCGCCTTTTGCTTGTGCAGCTTCAGATAAGGCAGCATAGTGAGCATTGGCATTAGGTAAATTAGCCATAAACTTATCGATATCACCACTATCATCAAAGCCTGGTGGTAACACAGATTCAATCTCGATATCAGATAACTCAAGTTCCATACCCGATTCACGTGCCATGATAAGCAATTTACGAGCGACATCGGTACCACTAAGATCATCACGTGGATCAGGTTCTGTGAAACCGTTACTTTTAGCGACTATAGTGGCTTCAGAAAGGCTTAACCCTTCTTCTAATTTACCAAAAACATAAGACAACGAACCCGATAATATGCCTTCAAAGGTATGTAGTTGATCACCGGCAGTCACCAGCTTTTGTAAATTATCAATGACTGGCAAACCCGCACCAACCGTTGTTTCATATAAATACTGGCGTTTATTGTTTTGTGCAGCTTCTTTGATTTGTGCGTAAAACTCGGCTGTATCTGTGTTGGCTTTTTTGTTTGGTGTCACGATGTGGAAACCAGCGTTGATGATATCAACATATTGGCTTGCTACACTTTGTGAACTCGTACAATCCACAAAAACCGGATTGGTTAAGCTGTTTTTCACCACAAACGCTTGTAATTCTTTGAGGCCATAATCTTGACCGTTGGCTATCAAATCGCTGCGCCACTGTGCATCATCAGATAAATCAATGCCATTGTCGTTAAACAAAATCTGTTTAGAGTTAGCAATACCATAAACGCGTAAACGGATTGATTTGTCAGCAAGAACCGGTTGTTGCTTGTTGATTTGACGCAGTAATTCGCCACCTACCGTGCCACAACCAATCAAAAACACATCAATACATTGTTGTTCAGAGAAGAAGTTTTGGTGTACTACTTTGATGGCTTTTTTAGCTTTACTAGCTTCAATTACGGTCGAGATTGAACGTTCAGACGATCCTTGAGCAATGGCGATGTTATTAATACGCGCTTGCGCTAATGCTTGGAAAAACTTGGCCGCCATACCGTGCGATTGCTTCATACCATCACCGACTAAGGTGACAATAGATAAGTCTTCACGCATGTCAATCGGCTCTAATAAGTTGTTATGCAACTCTAAGGCAAACTCATCATGCAAGACGTCCAAGGCTTTGTGTTGGTCTTTGGCATGAATACAAAATGAAATACTGTACTCTGATGAAGATTGGGTGATTAGCGTAATCGAGATAGACGCATTGGCCAAAGAATCAAAAATACGTGTCGCCATACCGACCATGCCTTTCATTCCTGGACCGGCAATGTTAAACATAACCATGTCATCTAGATTTGAAATGCCTTTTACACTAGTCCATTTTTCGCTTTTTTCAGAGCTGATTAAGGTTCCTGGTGCACTTGGATTTAAGGTGTTTTTGATCAAACAAGGAATATGATGCTGGGCAATCGGGCCAATGGTTTTTGGATGCAAGACTTTGGCACCAAAATACGATAACTCCATTGCTTCTTCATAGGTCAGCTTGTCCATTAGGACCGCGCCTTCGACTTGATTTGGATCGGCGTTATAAACCCCATCCACATCCGTCCAAATTTCACATACTGATGCATCAATACACGCCGCTAAAATTGCGGCAGAATAATCTGAGCCGTTACGCCCTAGCGTGACTTTTTCACCTTCAGGATTGACTGCCACAAAACCCGGCATAATTAATAAGGTTTTGCCTGAGTTGTCGACATCGCTAAACCGTGCTTTAGATGCAGACACATCAGCAATGGCATCTAAGTATTGACCTGAAGCAATAATGTAATTAACAGGGTCTAAAATGCTGTTCGTAATGCCTTGGGCTTGAAAAATATGGCTTAACAAATTAACCGAAATATACTCACCTAAACTCATTAGCTCGGCAGCCGTCGTATCTGGCGCACAATTTAGCAATTTGATACCATGTAAACGCTGATCAAGATAAGCGAGAGTCTTGTCAATTACGCTTTTAACAGCTTGATGGTCAAACTTAGGCACGTCTTGTGCGATTTCGTCAGCAATACTGTGTAATGTCATGGAGAGTTTTGCTTGCAACTCGCCAAAATCAAGCCCTTGCTCGGCTTGTTCGGTTAATAATGAAAGTGCGTTAGTCACGCCTTTAGGTGCAGATAACACAACTGCTGCGCCATCGGTTTGGTGAATGTTCGCTACAATCTGCGCGACATTCTGATATCGCGTTGCATCGGCAAGCGATGAACCACCAAACTTTAAAACCTTCATATGAACTCCTAGTTCCTTAACAGACGTAATAAATACATCAAAAATATTGCGCTTAAAACAAAAAAGCCCGCTAATTTAGCGGGCTTCAGTTAATTTTGTGACTTGCACTAACCGACGTCCGCCCTACTAGGGGTGGTAATAATAATCATGTCGATGGTGCAATTTTTTATTTTCATGTCTCTAATTTGCCGTATAGACGTCTAAAAGTCAACAGCTAAGGACACTCTTTTTATGGGTAAATTGTATCATATATACAGCGAGGTGCATCTTTTTTGTGGTGATAGTCACAGGTGGATGAGGTTGAAACAGCCTAGACTAATGTCTAGCTGCTTTTACTGTGCTATCTATCGCATTATAGTTTGGTCATTTATTGCATACCAACAATTGCAAACTCAGCACAAGGACGCATCATGCAACGGGCTCAAAAATTCGCTTATCAAATTATGAATGGCTTTGATAAAAACTATCGCTGGTTTTTACGTATCACGCGTGGCGCACAAGAACGCTTTGAAAAGCGCTTATGGTTGGAATCTCAGCAAGCAAACCGCGACCGTATCAACCAGTATGATGAAAGTGTGTCGAATGTTGTCGCTGAACTTTATGATGCCATAAACCCTAATCATGTGACCCATGAGTTTTGGCTCGAAATGAAACTTGCCTACACTAAGTTAATTGCTGACCACCCTCAATTTGAATTAGCTGAGACGTTTTATAACTCAGTGATTTGTCGCATCTTTAAACATGATTGCATTAGCGATGACATGATGTTTGTGCAATCGACGCGCTGTTATTTGCCCGGTAAAAAAGAACGCGACGAGGTGATTTATGCATTTGATACCACCGGCACAGTGCGCCATATGTATGATCATATTTTTGATACCTTTGCCTTCAATACCCCTTTTGCTGATTTAGAGCGTGACAAACACAATCTAGATCTAGGTTTACGTAAGGTATTTACCCCAGAAGAGCTCTCTACGGTGCATACTGTTGAGATGTTGCGTGCGGTGTTTTATCGCGGTAAAGCGGCGTATTTGATTGGACGGATTTGTCTGTCTAACAAAACCTTACCCTTCGTAATCGCACTGCGGATCAACAAATCCCATCAAATTTTTGTCGATGCACTGCTTACTGAAAGTAGTGATTTGAGTGTGATCTTTGGTTTTGCTCGTTCGTACTTTATGGCTGACATTGATCACCCTGCAGAGGTCGTTGCCTTTTTACAAGAGTTACTCCCAAATAAGAAACACTTTGAACTGTATATTTCATTAGGCTTTGATAAACATGGTAAAACCGAGTTTTTTCGCAATTATACCCAACACTTGATGGCATCAGATGATAACTACGAGCTCGCCCCAGGGATCAAAGGCTTGGTCATGGCAGTGTTTCATTTACCCAGTTATGGCATTGTGTTTAAAGTTATCAAAGATGAGTTTGCCGAGAGCAAAAAAATAACCCGCGACTTTGTCAAAAATCGCTACAATCTAGTCAAAACCTCCGACCGTATTGGGCGCATGGCTGATACGCACGAATATATGAATTTTACGTTTAATTTAGCGCGTATTGATCCCGAGTTATTAACATACTTACAAGATACCTGTGCCAGTAGCTTAACGATCAGTGGCAATACATTGACTATTAATCATTTGTACATTGAGCGCAGAATGACACCGTTAAATATTTATCTGGCCCAAGAAACCGATCCAGAAAAAATACGCAATGCGATTGATGAGCTCGGTCTATGTATTAAACAAATCGCCCTGGCGAATATCTTCCCCGGTGACATGCTGCATAAGAACTTTGGGATCAGCAAACACGGACGGGTCATTTTTTATGATTATGATGAAATTTGTTTTATGAATGAGCGTAATTTTAGAAAAATGCCCAAAACAGACGACCCCTTTGCAGTTGATACCTTATCAGTTGGTCCAAATGATGTGTTTCCAGAGCAATTTGAGCATTTTATTGTCGGAAAAAAACACCTTAAAGACTTGCTCAAAGAGTTGCATGGTGATTTGATGACACCTGAATATTGGCAAAAAATCCAAAGAATGTGTAAAGAGGGTAAGTATCTAAACTTTACTCCCTACAATCCTAAAAAGAGTTTCTTTTACCATCCAGAAAAGAAATACGACTATTTGACCTTATGACCATATTCAGACGTTTATAAGCTGTTACTCTTGGCGCTGCATAAATATTGTGACTTCAGCCATGACAATCCCAAATTTTTTGATATACGAGCGGTTCATTAATGTGTTGTCATCTATGGCAAAAAACCAATCATCGAATGCAACTCGGTAAGTAGAACCATCTACCGCAAGATCCATTTCATAGACAAAATTAAAGGCATTACCATGAGGTGTGCCCGTTGCAGGGCCAGCAATATCAGATGCATTGCCTTTGAATGTTCCGTCAGCATTAGTTTGTAAGCGCCAAACCCGCTCGGTGACACCCTCACCAATGATATATTCAAAGGTCTCATCAAGGACTAGCTCACTGCCTTCAACACTACCATCAATGTTGACAATAAAACGCTGTACAACTTCAGCAGAGCGATTTTGAACTATGCCCCATGCTGTCACTTTACCGTCAAAAAACTCAACTAAATTAAATGCAGGGGCTTGCTCTTTATAATCCCTACCATCAATAGTAAGTGAGCACCCACCCACCATAATAGCCAATGTTAACAAGCAAGCTATCTTTATTTTAAAGACCGTTTTCACTAGTACTGTTTCGCTCAATTTTACTATCACTTACGTTCTCCTAATAATTGTTTACGCATCTTGGGTTGCGACGTATTTGGGTCTAACCAAATCGCAAAGAATGCTTGGGTAAATTTTGGATCAGCCACCAAATGTGTCGGTTGTCCATTAAAATAAAATTGGGTGTGTTGCTGTGCATCGACAAATCCAGTCAAAACATCACCCTCTGTAATATTAGGAAATGACAACTCCATTTGAATCAACCATTGCGCTAATTGTGTTGTGTCTTGATAACCAAGATCACGCATTTCATCAATCGAACGTTGCGCGATATCTGCCCCATCAAAATCTCGTAAATAAGCAAGTGACAATGCAAATGGCTGCCCCTGATCAAACTTTGCAAAAGGAGCATATAAGGTCGCATCATAAATTTTGAAAAAATACATTTTTAAGCGACTTTGTCCAACCACACGAGCTGATGGTAAGTTGCTTTGAACATAAGCAGGAACCGATAAATTAGTGCTTGTTGACGCACTTCCCTGCTCTTGGCCTTGCGCATCAAACGCATACATCCCTGCGTACAGACAAAGAATCGATATGCCCATTCCCAACACTACAGTGCGCAATCTAGTCATTACCATCACAGTCTCCTTGTAGGAATTGTTATATATGTAAAAAATTGAGTATGTTAATATTTACCCACTTTAACCAAGCTTTGATCACTTTGTCTAAGATTAATATTCACAATAAATTGTCAATTGAGCTGCCCTCTCCGTTGCAGTCGTTTGCGTTTGCATCCAATCACTCTCAATCGCCTAAGTTATGGGTAAAACGCGACGACTTGATCCATCCCATTATATCGGGAAATAAATGGCGTAAATTAGCTCAAACGTTTACTCAATCAACCTCATTACCGCTGCGCATAGTGAGTTTTGGTGGAGGGTATTCTAATCATTTGCATGCTTTAGCATATGCTTGTCATCGCTTACACATTCCATTTCATGCCATTATTAGGGGCAATTACGCAGCCAATTTAACGCCTTGTCTGCGTGATATTATTCAATGGCACGGTGAGTGTATCTGGAGCACTAAAGTAGATTATAAACGCCGTCATGATCCTGATTTCCTGAATGAGTTACAACAACAATATCCAGACGCATTGATTATCCCGGAAGGTGGCGCATCGCAAATGGCATTAAATGGAGTTGCAGAGAGTGTGCGCGAATTAAGCCAACTAAACCAACTACACGCTCAAGAAAACCTAAATCATCTAGGCCAAAAGCGTAATCTGATAGTCACTCCAGTCGCCACAGCGGCGACATTGGCGGGCCTTATCCATGGCGTAGCTCAAGCACAAGCCATTCGCCAGCTTACCCTTACCGATATTTTAGGTATCGCAGTGCTCAAAGCTCATCCCTCAGAAGACGATGACTACCTAGTTAACGCAACCGAACAATTATTAGCTACAACGCCATCGGTTAATGGTGCAACGTCAGCGTCTAACATCAAGCAACCAAATTGGTCTATCAATCTCGACTTTCATACCGGAGGGTATGCTAAATCAACCACTGAACTGGATGAGTTTTGTTTAAATTTCAGCCAAGAGCAATTTACTATTGAACCTATTTATTCTGGTAAAACCTTTTTCGCCGTAGCGCATTTATTGCAAAATCAGCAACTTGACCAATACGACAATGTCATTGTTTATCATACTGGCGGGTTACAAGGTATCCGCAAATAAAAGTTCTGAACCATATTCTTTTTCCAATCGTTTAAATCCCATTAAAGATTAGAGGAACGATTACGTGGCCATCGCTTATTCCGCTTTACCCAACTCTGTGCACACTATGCTTAAAACAAGCATTGCCCTGTGCGAAACGTTATTGCGTCATAATGAAACATTTTACCCTATAGCTGCCGTCGATTTAAACGGAGATATTCAGGCTGTAATGTGTGATGCATTCGATGATGTGTCTGGGCATGGCGCGCTATCAGCAACAGACGCTGCTGCAACAGAACCTAATGAAACTAATCACTTCGACAACACGACCACCAATGTCACATCAAGTATTGGCATGATTGAACGTTTAGCGCAGCGTGTCAACCATCGCACTGAATATGTCAACAATGCCAATTCAGTGATTATGTATATGGCGTTTATTGAAGCGAAACATCGGGTTTTTACTGACGTAATAGTCGCAGATGTGACATTATATGCAGGTGCTACCCAACAGTATTATTTTCCTGTTACCTATCTACCAGGTAAAGCCGTTATTGGGCCAGCATTTACCATGCATACCTCATGAGATAATTTGTATATTGGTAAAATGAGAATCTTCTGATAGGATGCGCGAAAATAACAAAGGTGGTCTTGCTATGTCTAAAATATTAATCATTGGTGCCGGCGGTGTTGCCGCGGTCACTATCAAAAAATGTGCTCGTTTAACTGAAATGTTTTCAGAAATTTATTTAGCCTCACGTACCGTGTCTAAATGCGAAGCGTTACAAGCCGAAGTCGGTCTTGACCGAGTCAAAAAAGTGTATGCCGTTGATGCCGACCATGCTCATGAAGTCGAAGCCGTCATTAACGATTGCCAACCGGATCTAGTCGTTAACCTAGCATTACCCTATCAAGATCTAGCCATCATGGATGCCTGTTTAGCGTGTAATGTCGATTACCTCGATACCGCTAACTATGAGCCAAAAGACGTCGCCAAATTTGAATATTCTTGGCAATGGGCTTACCAAGATCGCTTTGCTGAAAAAGGTTTAATGGCATTACTAGGTAGTGGTTTTGATCCAGGTGTGACCAATGTGTATACCGCTTATGCAGCTAAACACTACTTTGATGAAATCCACACATTGGATATCGTTGATTGTAATGGTGGTGATCATGGTCAAGCCTTTGCGACCAACTTTAATCCTGAAATTAATATTCGCGAAATCACCCAACGCGGTCGTTATTGGCAAGACGGTGAATGGTTAGAGACTGAACCATTGTCGGTACGTGAAGATCTGCATTACCAAAACATTGGTACCCGTGCTTCTTATTTGATGTATCACGAAGAGCTAGAGTCTATCGTCAAACATTTCCCTACCATTAAACGTGCGCGTTTTTGGATGACCTTTGGTGATGCATATCTAAACCACCTTAAGGTACTTGAAGGCATTGGCATGACGAGTATCGACCCGATTGATTTTAATGGTCAGCAAATTGCACCATTAGAGTTCTTAAAAGCGGTATTACCTAATCCTGGTTCACTGGCTGAAGGCTATACAGGCATGACCTGTATTGGTACTTACATCACTGGTATTAAAGACGGTCAGGAAAAAACTATTTTTATCTACAACAACTGTGAGCATGCAGTATGTAATGAAGAAGTGGGTGCCCAAGCGGTATCTTACACCACCGGCGTACCTGCAATGATTGGCGCTGCGTTAATGCTCAATGGCACATGGCGTCAATCAGGCGTCGTCAACATGGAGCAAATGGACCCTGACCCATTCATGAAAATGTTAAACGAGCACGGTTTACCATGGCATGTAATGGAATGCGACACCAGCCCATTTAGCCAATAAACCCGGTAAAAGGAAATACAGAACATGCCACATTGGACCAATAATCCTGTGATCCCAAGCCCTTGTTATGTGCTTGAAGAAGCGAAGTTAATTGCTAACCTGAAGCTCATGCAAGACGTACAAAACGCGACGGGCGTCGATATTATTTTAGCCCTAAAAGGGTTTTCAATGTGGTCATGTTTCGATTTGGTAAGTGAGTACTTACAAGGCGGAACTGCCAGTGCCTTATGGGAAGCTAAGTTAGCTAAACGCATTGGCAAACAAGTTCATGCGTTTTCTCCTGCGTTTAAAACCGCTGAAATGCCAGAAATAGTTCAAGAAGTCGATCACATTTCATTTAACAGCATCGCGCAGTTTTTACTACACAAAGACGTGTGTGCTCAAGCAAATGTGAGCATGGGGTTGCGTGTTAACCCCGAGCATCAAGAGGCCGATACGCCGTTATACGATCCTTGTGCGCCTGGTTCGCGTTTAGGGATCACCGCATCCCAGCTTCAAGGTCAAGACTTAAGCGACGTTGAAGGTTTTCATATTCATGCCTTGTGTGAGTGTGGCTCCTATGCGACAGAGCGTATGCTCAATGCCATTGAAACTCAATTTTCGAGTTATTTTTCTAAATTAAAATGGCTTAATTTAGGTGGTGGTCATTTAATGACAAAAGACGATTATGATGTCGAACACCTGATCCGCGTGCTCAATAATTTTAAAGCTAAGTACCCACACCTACATGTTATTTTGGAGCCCGGTTCTGCGGTTGCATGGCAGACTGGACCGTTAATCGCTGAGATTGTGGATATTGTTGAAAATGATGGTCCAATTGCGATTTTAGATATATCCGTAACCGCGCACATGCCTGATGTACTCGAGATGCCCTATCGTCCGAGTATCAAAGATGCCCAAGAAGCAGATCAACTCGCATTTACCTACCGCCTAGGTGGCAACTCATGTTTAGCCGGAGATATGTTACCTGAGTATAGTTTTGCAGAGCCGCTAGAAGTAGGTCAACGCATCGTGTTTGAAGATATGATGCATTACACTATGGTCAAAACTTCATTTTTTAATGGGGTACAACACCCTGCTATTGGAATTTTGCGTCAAGATGGTAAATTCGATTTGATCAGAGAGTTTACCTATGAAGATTTTCTTGGTCGCCTATCTTAATCTAACATGACTCCTTTACGGATTGTAAAATCAGCAAACCGCACTTGTTCTTCTTCCGCTCGTAAACTGTCTTTATCTGCTATTGAGCGATATATCCCCCATTTAGGTCGCGCGTAGTCTTTGTGTGTGTTACCCCGCCACATATCTATATTGTCGCGTTGAATATCTAAGATCACAGACTGATCAGACAGACGCATAAGCTGCATGGCGAACTCCCCTTGCTCTGCATAGGTAACTTGAACGATCACTTCAACCCACTCATCGGTGATTAAATCCCAATCTACACGCGATAGATATTCACCTTTTGTGCGCTCTCCTGAAGGTTTTGAGCCTGCGTTGTAGCGTACTTGCAACTCATTCCCAGTGCGTGGATGCTGCGCACCTGATAGTGTAATAATAGGTTGTTCATCATTACCATTTGCATTACTTTCGGTCGCATTTTTCGCTTTGATTTGAAAAAAATGACTAAACTTACGCGACAGTTTCATTTCAGTGCTGACTTTGAAGCGCCATTGATACTGGACTGTTTCGCCTTGAAACCCCAGTAATGTTGGATCAGAACGGCCAAATGTTTTGATTTCGTTGCGTTGTCGATCTAACGAAGCTTTGTTTCTGTCTTTATCAAAATCTCGGTGTGATAAAAACACAAAGTGATTCCCTATCACCTCATCGCTATCTTCCACAATATGGACCACATCAGTGTGATTGCCTACATATAAGTCGGGAGACTCAATAGTCCCTTTGCCAAAGCCCTTGGTAATCAACTCGTAAGCATTGAAACCGGAGTCAGCGCCATCAGCAGAAACGGTCAAGGTGGTAGTAGGTGTGAAGTTGCTGTTAGGGAGATGGGTGATGAATTGACTCTGAACTGTCCCTTGATTAGATGTGCTGGTACAGCCGCTACTAAACAAGGTGCACATCCCCATTAACAACCATATTGCATAGCATGAATGTCCTATGTCTTTCATTTATGTTTTCTCTAAAAATAAATCATTACGCAAAAAATAAGGGTACAAAATATCACTACTTTGTACCCTTAACTATATCTCTTAAACCGAACTTAAGAGTTAATACATTATTAACTCAAAGCTCGTTTAACTGTGTTATTCAACACCTACAGTCGCTTCAGAAGTTGAAGAATTGTAAGGTGAAGCAGCATTATCAGTGTCTAATGAATCACCTTCAGCATAGCCTTCAAAGTCATCAGAGTATACCTCAGTTGTTCCAGCAACATCAGAATAGATAGCAAGGTTGTCTACAGAAAACACACCTGTATCGGCCATCACTCGGCTGTTATCCCCTAATCTGAATGCTACATGGGTAACCCCGCCAACAGGACTACTGGTAGTGGTAAAACCATCAGCAGCGAAAGCAACTCCATCAATTGTCACCTTAATAACAGGATTTGTGTTTGTATCACCACCAGGGTATTCCCAAGTAATTTCAACGTTCATAAATTGATCTAATAACACGGTAGCGACAGAAGCATCGACGCTACTGTCACGTACACTAAAGCTATCGTCCTTAATACGCAGATCTAAAATAGCACCGCCGTTATTAGTTGATGTGTTATAGAGAGTAATAAATGCATCACCATCACCTAATTCATCGTCAAGGCGTTTTACCATAGCTGTTACTTTACCTTGTGCTAGGCCGTCGTCGCCAATCTTATAACGTAGCTCACCAGTATCACCAGAATCAGTATCACGAATTTCAGCTAACTTGTTACCCTCAGTACCTGGACCACCTACACCAGCAATTGTTTCTACCGTTGCTTCAGATGTACTTGAGTTATATGGAGAAGCTGCATTGTCAGTATCCAATGAATCGCCATTAGCATAATTCTCAAAGTCATCAGAAAAGACCAATTGAGTACCTGCAATATCTGAGTACAAGAAGAAATCATCAATCGTAAACTTACCCGTATCAGCCATGACACGACTGTTATCGCCTAATCTAAAGGCAACGTGAGTCAGACCGCCAACAGGACTACTTGTCGTAGTGAAACCATCAGTTGCTAAGTCAACACTATCAATTGATACTTTAATGATAGGACTTACTGAAGTATCGCCACCAGGGTACTCCCAAGTGATTTCTACATCCATAAATTGATCTAGTATCACTGTCGCTACAGACGCATCAACACTGCTGTCGCGAACACTAAAGCTATCATCTTTAATACGCAGGTCTAGTAGAGCTCCGCCATTGTTTGTCGATGTGTTATAAAGAGTAATAAACGCATCGCCATCACCTAAATCATCATCTAAACGCTTGACTTTGGCAGTTATTTTACCTTGAGCAAGGCCATCACCATCAATTTTGTAGCGAAGCTCACCAGTGTCACCATCATTAGTATCGATTACAACTGCAACATTATTGTCACCAGTGTTAACTACAACAGTACCAGTAATCGTCATCACAAATTCGGCAGTCGTGCCATCAACAGACTCTATAGAGAATGAATCAGTCTCACGCTCGCCTACAACAAGTGCTGCAATAGTTGCATTTGCTGCATCAAGTGTATAAGTCCAAGCACCACTTTCTAAGATAGAGAATGTACCGTATGTACCTGTTAATGTTGTCTCAACAATGAACGCTTCACCGTCATTAGAATCAATTACACTCACTGTACCAGTAGCAGCTTCTGTTGCATCACCAGCAACCGCACCAGCTAAATCAAAGAATGCAGCAGGAACGGCTTCTTCAGTGCCATCACCCACATCAAATACTTCAACTTCTGAGTAAATTGCTAAGCTGTATTTACTATCAGTACCATCTAAGGTTTCGGCTTCAGCATAACTTTCAAAATCATCAGAAAATACTTCTGTTGTACCAGCGGTATCAGAATAGACCTTAATGTTATCGACATAGAACGCACCAAAAGGAATGGTTCTATCATTATCACCAAAGCGGAATTGGATCGCTTTAACACCGTCCACAAACCACTGGTCTAAATCTTGGAAATCAGAATCAACAACAGCTGCTGTTGAGAATGCGACGCCACCGATAACTTCACCATCAATCATCACTGTGACTTGTTCTGTCGCATCTAAATCCCAAGTAATAGCTACATCGGTGAATTTATCTTCGACGAACGGAGCTGTGACAATATCGCCAGGATAAGCAGCATTGTCTGTATTACGAACAAGGAATCGAGGATCTATCACAACACCTTCTGCAGTAGTCTGACTACCTTGAATACGTAAATCCATTAATGATTCAGCCGAACTACCAGAAGAACCATATAATGTGATATATGCGTCTTTGTTATTACCATCACTGCCTAAAGCAACACCTTTAGAAAACGATGCTGTTAATTTACCTTGACGTAATTTATCAACACTAAATCTAATCTCCCCAGTGTCGTTACCAATATCCGAAATTTTAACAACTTGAGTTAATGCTGCGACACGAATATCGATTGTTGCGGTAGTCCCATCAACAGACTCAATGGTGACTGAATCATTCACTGATGCGCCAACTTCAAGGCTAGCAACAGAGTCATTTACAACATCAACGGTATAAGACCAATCACCAGTAGTATCGATACTAAAAGTACCATATGTTAATACCGCATCTGCCTGAGCAATTATTGCATCTTCTTCAAAGTTCGGATCGGTAACGGTCACAGTACCAGTAATAGGAGTAGAAACAGTATTTTGTACTGTAGCGCTTAGTTCACCTTCGATAATTGCAGTAACTGGGTCGTTGTTATAACCAACCGCAGAACCAATTACATCAAGCAATGCAGTATCAACTACAGCAGCCACCTGAGATGTTGTTTGCAAATTCGTTTGAGCTAGCTCAAACGCATCTAATGTCGCATCAGAATAAGTACCATCATCAGTTATATCAGTAACAATATCAGAGATAATCGTCGCCATATCTTTATCAGCATTATCTGCGTCTAATTGTGATAATAACGCTAAAACTGAACCGTAACGGTCAGCATCTGCAGCACCTTGTTCACCAAGTGGGGTCACACCCAAAATTGTAGGAGCAACTTCAGTAATATCAAAACGAATACCAAAACGACCATTAATCGCTTCAGCTTCTGCTGCAAAATTAGTTAAATCAGAACCTGCAGCTTGCACGGCCATTTCCGTTAATGGAGAAATTATATATGAAGGGGCGGGATCATCAGTCGTACCTTCTTCGACGTCTACAACAGAACGTAATACTGGAGCTGTTACCGTCAGACCCGTCGCTTCATCTGTATAGGTTCCGCCGGTACAAGATACTAAGCCCATACCTTCAAAATTAACATCCACAAAGCTCACACTGCCGTCATCGACTGAGGTTGCCGTTGCTTCAGCTGGTGTAATCGCAGCGCCATTTTCATCCACCGCAAAAATATCACACGTTGCTCCTGTTACAGGGCCTTTCATGACATTGGCGGTGACATTTAACGTCGGTAATACAACTGTAGTAGATGCGCCAACACCTTCGGTGAAACCTGCTTCATCGGTATATCTTGCAGACACTGAAATAATAGTACCTTCATCTGCCTCGGTGATTGTATAAGACGTACCAGTAATGCCCGTTGACCAAGCGAAACTAATCGTATCGGTTAAAATGCCATCCGCATCAGTAACTGATGCAGATAGAGTGGTTCCTGCTACAAAGTCGCTACCGTTGATTGTAATCGAACCGCGGGTATTGTCGCCCAACTGGGCCAAATCATCACTGCCACAACCTACTAGGGCTGTTGCTACAATGACGGGTATAATTGCTATCTTAAACATGCTTTCTACTCCTGAAAGTTTTCTTCTTAATTTGTTTAGTATTTAACGCTAACACCTGCAAATAAACGAGGACCGTAATCGTTTACTTCACCTGCATTGCCTCTAGCAAAATAGTAGGTGCTCTTAGGTTCACTGAACAAGTTAATCGCTTCAATTTTCACACGGACGTTTTTGTTGATTTTGTATGAAGCACGCGCTTCCCAAACACCAACATCATCTACGTAGCGAATTCTGGTTCCATTAGTTGTATATGGTTGGAAATACTCACTACGATATTTGTAGATCACAGCAGTATCAAAGTCACCTACCTGATAGTAAATCTGTCCACTAAATACGTGCTCTGAGAATCCAGGAACGCCAGCAGGATCAATAATGCCTTCAGTTAATTGCGTAGTCACACCATCGAGATCAGTCTCGAATGTGTCACCATACAAACTATCTTCAAATTCAAAGTCTGTATCAGCATAGTTATAACCAAACTTCACACCGATCCCGCTATCCCAACGATATGAGAATGATGCTTCTAAACCTAGTAAGTCACTGCTTTCCTCGGTAGTAACAGAGTTAGTAATTGGTAAAGTAACGTCAACACCACCTACATTGAAGTTTTCAAGTACTGTGCGTTGTTGGAAACCACCGGTAAATTGCTTGTAATATAAACCTAACGCAACTATAGAGTCTTCGTTTGGATACCACTCGAAAGCAACATCATAGTTCCATGACATTAATGGTTGTGTATTTGGATTACCTGAACCATTAACCCCTGTTAACAAATCACCAATTGAAACAGGCGTATCTGTATCATCAGTTTGGAAAGTACGGCTATAACCAAGGTTAGCTGGGTTGGCACGTGACATACCACGATAAATACCAGCACGTAATAAGATATCTTCGTTATAATCTACGACTAAGTTAAAGCTAGGCAGAACTTCAGTGTAATCACCACCACCAACAATGCGCTCTATATCGGCATTAGGCTCTAAATCATATACACCTAACTCATCGATAGTGACATCAAACCCTTGTCTAAAACCAATCGAAGTCACATCAGTTTGCACTACACGCACACCAAAGTTGCCGCGAATAAATTTACCTAACATCTCAGTATCATAGTTAGCCATGACATATGCTGATGTGGTTTTTTCAGTAACATCGATAGTTCCCGAATTCTCGTATTCAACTTCTGGATAACCAAACTCGCCACCTTGAGAAGCAACTACCGCTTGAGAGAAACAAACATTATCGTAAGTTGCCCAAGATGAACCCGTACCGCTATCAATCACATTGCCTGAACTATCTACGTTGGTAAATAAATCACCATCAGATACGTTAGATAAAAAATCTGTTTCCGGGAAATCAATTTGACAATTTTCTAATACGTCAATGGCAGCAGTTGTCCCTTCATCTAAAGTGAAAGTATTTCTAGAGCCGTTACCTTGAGACCCGCCTAATTGAACTAGGGTTAGCTCTGAAACACGCACACCACCTTGAATACTGGTGAAAGTATCGCCGTTTAAGCTATATTCAAAATCAAGACGTGCAGCAACATTTTCGTTTTCACGAACGTTTTCATGATCAAGACGAGTTCTTAAATCTGACGTATAGTTTGAAATATCAGTGACATCAAAATTAGTCGTCGTTAAGTTTGGAATGTATTCACCTAAATCCCATGAAAACTCAGGGAAGAAACTTGTGCGACCACGGTTAGATATTTGAAATTCTTCACGCTTAGTTTGCGAATAAGATACATCCGCAGTGATAGTTAAAGCGTCGTTGACAAAATGCTCTATATTTAAGCCATAACCGACATAATTTTCTTCACGAGAATACTGTTCACCGGCAGACTCAAAACGGTCAGCGCCTTGCCAATGTAAAATACCACCATCGCTGTTAGTAATCAGGTTTTGTCCAGTAACGCCTGGCGTTACACGTTTTTGTAAATAGATTAAATCATGACGTGCTTCTTCTTGAATACGATCAGATAGCTGCGCATCAAAGTTAATATTCCAATCTTGTGAAGGATGAAATTGTAAACCAATAAATAACGCATCACGTTCATCTGAAGTTTCATTTTGACGAAAGCTACGACTTGAACCAGTCCAAGCGTAAGGAGTACCAGCATCAAAAGCTCGGCCTGTGGCTGGATCAATTTTGGTATTATAACCTTGGTTCTCTGTACTACCATCAACCACTTTATCTTCACAATCATCAACTGAGCTGTTAAAAAAGCCAGTATCAGTAATGGTTGGATCATTTAAACATGCCCATAATGAAGAGCCTGTAGGACTAGAGCCACGCGATTCAGCTTCAGGTTGGCTAATCGTTTGGCGTTGCCAACCAAGTGTTACACCTAGTGCTTTGCCGTCGGCAAATTCAAATTGGTCAACATAGCTTAACGTACCACGATAACCTAAACCGCTTTGTAGTGAATTTTCAACATTAGCTTGGTCAGGGTTATAGTTAAGTTTGACTTCGGCTTGGAAACGTTGCTTTGCAAAATCTAACGGCTTAAGGGTTTCAAGTGTAATAACACCAGCAACACCACCTTCAATCATGGATGCATCTTGAGTTTTATAAATCGCAACTTTCTTCATTAATTCAGAAGGAAACTGCGAGAAGTTAACCGAACGGTCACCACTACCATTAGTCGCTTCACGACCGTTAATGTGAGTCGCGCTCAAAAAAGGACCTAAACCACGGATCGTGATTTCAGTTGCACCACCATTTTCACGGTGAGAAGCGGCGCCTGTAATAGATTCTAACGCTTCACCGATAGATAGTGCAGGTAAGTCACCAATATCTTCAGCTGATAAACCATCGACAACCGTCGTTGATTCGCGTTTTATTGCGATTTGATCTTGAATAGTTTTACGAGTACCGACGACTTGAATGACTTCAACATCGCTTCCGACTTCTACTTCAGCTTCCGTTGGTGTTTCTTGGGCGGTTGCAGATAATGAAATTGTGCCAGCAACAGAGGCAATAACCGCTGCTCTTACCAATTTTGCAACCGGTGATAAAGTAAATTGATCTTCCTGAACACTAGGGTGCGTGTGTTTACCTGATATCAACGACATATCGAGTTCTCCGTTGTATTTTGAGCGAGCATAACGAGTGCATTTCGCTTGTTATATTTATGTTACGTATATGTTATGTCTGAATATACAAAAAACAAAAAGATATTACAACCAATATATCAACCAATTCAGGCCTTATTGATATGACCAATTTTATATTTTCATGTATTACCAATACTCAAGATTGGTCTTAACCAACCAATTTAAGGCAAGTAACGGCTGAAAGGATTATGACGCGCGAAAATGGGATGAAAATGGGATGAAAATGCAGGGATAATTGATAAAAAACAGAGAAATCACGTAATTAATCTAATTACGTAAGACTCCATTGATATATAGCATTTTTTTTCAATCCATAGTGTTCTGCTACTATACCTGCTGCTTTTTTCGGCGGAAGATGTGACTGTAGACTGCGCATTAACATCTGCGCCTCTGGTGAGATATCACTCGTGTCCTTTTGTGCAGGGCCCACCATTAATACAAACTCGCCTTTTTGATGAGCTTGCTCTGCTTCAAGCCATGCAATAATGGTAGATGCGCTACCACTAATAAACGTCTCAAACGTTTTGGTTATTTCTTTTGCCATGACAATGGTAATGGTATCGGGTAAACATTGTTCCATCATTTTCATAGTATCTAATACTCGTCTTGGCGCTTCATAAAACACGCTGGTACAGTATGAATGAAGTAGCGTTTCTATCGCTTGTTGCTTGGCTTGTTGTTTGACCGGTAAAAATCCACGAAAAATAAATTGGTCAGTAGGTAAACCAGAACCAGATAATGCCGTCACTGCTGCACACGGCCCAGGCAAGGCAACGACATTGGCGTTGATTTCACGACACGCATGTACTAAGACATAACCTGGATCGCTAATTAACGGTGTGCCAGCGTCTGAAATCAAAGCAATAGACTCGCCTTTTTCTAGTCTTTGGATCACTTTATTTACCATCATTGATTCGTTATGATCATGCACTGCAAACGTCGGCTTATCAATACTAAAATGTTGTAGCAATACACGACTATGGCGGGTATCTTCACATGCTATCGCATCGACAGATTTGAGGACGGTTAATGCACGAAGTGTAATATCTTGCAAATTACCGATGGGAGTAGGAACGATATATAAACAACCTGTGTCAGACATAATGCGGATCTTTTTAAAATACAGTATGATGCGTATTATACACTGATGTATGACTTTCATTCACTTGCTTTTATGGATTAACTAGTGACTATAAATTTTTCATGGTTCAATTGGCGTCATGTGACTCTACTAGCATTTCTGGTAGGCCTAGGCGCGTGCTCTTCAACGTCACCTGACTCAACTAAAGCGTCCCCAGAAGTATTGAGTACTCCAACGGTTGTTGTGCCAATGACTTTTTCACAAATCCTCGAGCAAGCCGAACTTGCAGAAAATAACGGACAAGCGTTGAGCCGCAACCAATATTTATTACAAGCAGCCGAATTAGCCACATCCTCTCAGCAGTGCCAGCGTGTTCACGCTATATTAACCCCAATTTATGCCTTACTATCATCTGAGCAACTCGCGCAAGCTAAATTATACCGCGCTCAATGTGCACACCCGAAAGATTCGTATCAAACCCGCTTAACTTTGCTTGATGCACCAACATCCTCGGTCAGTATCCAGCAACAACAATGGCATGCCAAAGCTGCAATTTATGAAGCACTGTTCGATGCACGTAATGCGGTCAATGCCCATATTAAATCCCAAGACTACGATATTGAATATGTCTGGCGTTTGACTCAAAAAATTCCAGCAGAACAACTTCAGTTAAGCGGTAACACTGAGATGGACGGCTTTGTCCAACTGACAAAGTTATTGCGCGAGAACGCATTAAATCAATATGAGCTAGCCAGTCAGCTAACACAGTTTCAATATCAATACCCCACTCATCCATTAGTCAGAAATTTACCCGCTGAAATTATTGGCTTACTACAAATTCGTAATGATACTGCTCAGCGTGTCGCTGTATTACTGCCATTAACCGGCCGTTTAGCTGCTCAAGCCCAACATATCAAACAAGGTATAGTAGCGGCATATCTTGCAAGGCAATCACAACAGTTTGCTTCTGAGCAAATGATTGATTCTTTGTACTTTGTCGATACCAATACACAAACTGATGAGGGACTCATTGCTGCTATCGAAGAAGCTGATTTGATTATCGGCCCACTACTCAAACCAAAACTAGAGCTGATACTGCCGCATATCAAACCTAGTCAACAATTATTAGGTTTAAATCGTCTTGATCCAGCAACAGAGAACATTCCGCTTGATACCTCACCAACAGCTGAGTTTTCAATTAATACCATTGTAAATAATCACACTTTTTTTGCGCTTTCACCTGAAGATGAAGCAGAACAAATTGCTGAATTTATGTTTACCCAACAATATCAACAGCCTATCTTAATTCATGCGCCCGATCGCACTGCGACTCGCATGGCTGAAGCGTTTACCGCACGCTGGCAAGCCCTCACTCAGCATAGCAGTACAATCACATTGTCGTTTACTGATAATAAATCAATGCGTAAAGCTATTGGCGATGCACTTGGTGTGCAACAAAGCCGCGATAGAATTAGCATACTGGAGCGTTATTTAGGTCAAGAAATGTTTAGTGTGACGCGTAACCGCAAAGATATTGATGCCTTTGTAGTTTTTGCTAATGCTAAACAAACAGAGCTTATCAATCCGATGATTGAAGCGAGTATCAGTACATTCTCCGATGAGATCCAGCCTGTCTTTGCTAGTTCGCGTAGTTATAATCATAAACTGAACAAGAATTCGTTACGCGATTTACAAAATGTGATTTTTATTGATATGCCATGGTTGTTAGATGACACGCTCAATATTACTTTACTCAGTCAATATGAAACCGTGTTTAGTGAAGCATCCACCGCGCAAAAACGACTCTTTGCCTTTGGGTATGACGCTTTAAACTTAATTGGCAAGATCCGTCCATTACAACAAGTTCACGGTTTAATTTTACCTGGCTTGACCGGCAGTTTGGCAATAAATGATAAGAATCAAGTGACACGTACTTTACCGCGTGCCAAAATAACCACCAGACAAATTGAACATTTGACGAGTGAGTAAACCTCAACTTGCCTATCAGTTAGGCGTGATGGTTGAACAAAAAGTAAAACGGTATTTAATACAGCAAGGATTGCACTTTATTACCGCAAATTACCGTGCAAAGTGCGGTGAAATAGATTTAATCATGCGCGATGGTGCTTGTTGGGTATTCGTAGAAGTTAAATACCGTTCAGCCCAAAGCCATGGCAGTGCGATGGAGATGTTTACACAACAAAAACGTCGCAAAGTGATCAAAACAATGTATGTATTTATGGCCAAGCACGCGCTAAACCCACATCATGTGGCACATCGTGTTGATTTGGTTGCTATAGATGGTACGCGAGCAAAGTGGCACAAAGGTGTCTAAATGAGTGGATCTAATATGATTGATAATATCAAAGCAAATTTTACTGAAAGTATTCAAACCAAAATCGCAGCGAGCGAAGTATTACCAGAACCGATCGCTAATGCTGCGAATATGATGGTTGAAGCATTGATTCGAGGTAATAAAATATTAAGTTGTGGTAATGGTGGTTCTGCAGGTGACGCTCAACATTTCTCATCTGAGCTACTTAATCGGTATGAACGAGACCGCCCTAGCTTACCAGCAATGGCATTAACCACTGATAGCTCAACTATCACATCTATTGCTAACGATTATAGTTATGATGAAATATTTTCAAAGCAAGTCAGAGCGTTAGGTCAGCCAGGTGATATTTTATTAGCTATTTCAACCAGCGGTAACTCTCGCAATGTAATCAATGCAATGGAAGCGGCATTGTCTCGCGATATGACCATTGTTGCATTAACAGGAAAAGACGGCGGCGAAATGGCTGGCTTTTTAGGCATGAATGATGTCGAGATCCGCGTGCCATCCAACCGTACTGCACGTATTCAAGAAGTGCATTTGTTAGCTATTCACAATTTGTGTGAATGCATTGATGACGCTTTATTTCCTGAATCTAATTAATCGTCATTTAAGGAAGATTTAATGAGACGTAGTAATCTTCATATGCTCATGGGTGTAATCGCGCTGAGCTGCGTAGGATTGACCACAGGATGTACCGCTATTGCATTGGGTACTGTTGCCACAATTGGTGCAACAGCGAGCCAAGATCCTCGCTCTATCGGTACACAAATTGATGATACCAATGCCGTAGCACGTATTTCATTGCGCTTATCTGAAATTGAAGGATTATCCGACGTCTCAGATATTGAAGTTGATGTATTTAATCGCCAGCTATTATTGACGGGTACTATTGATGATGAGTCTTGGCAACCTAAAATAAACGCAGTGCTTGCCGCTGATCCGTATTTACGCAAAACCCATAATCAGGTTAGAGTTGGACTGCGCTTGAGCACATCAATGCAAGCAAAAGATATCTTAATTGCCAATGCACTCAGAGCGAAACTCTTAGTCAATGACGAAATAGAATCTAACCGAATTAATGTGGTGGTTAATGGTGGCGATGTATTTTTGATGGGTTTGTTGGATAATCAGCAAGCGACGAGAGCAGTGGAAATTGCGAGAAACATTAATAATGTGAAAAGTGTTGTTCGGGTATTTGAAATAATCCAATAACTAGTCTGAAATCTGAGTTGAAGTCTTATTTTACGATAGTAAATGTAGGCTTCTTCTTTGTCGTTTTTGAAGTTTCTGTTTTATCAGACTTCTCACTATCAACCGATGATGAACTAACAATACCTAGGGTAGGTGCTTTCTTAACCGCCTCAGTAGTCTCTGATTCAATTTCACTATCTACAGTTGCCAATTCATCGAGCAGCTCATCTGATAGCTCTATAGCGTCCTCATCAGCCTCTTCAAAGGATATCTCAGGCTCAGTACTAAATACTGTACCTGCACCATTTTCCCGGGCGTAGATCGCCAACACAGCGTTACTAGGAAAATCAATGTAATGCGGCTGACCACCAAAACGCGCTTGAAAACTCACGCCTTCAGGTGTCATATTGAAGTTCATACAGGCACTAGGTGCAACGTTCAGTACAATCTGACCATCATTAACATACTGTTCAGGTACGCTGACGTTATCTTGAGTTGCATCAACCACAAGATGAGGAGTGAGCCCATTATCTACAATCCAATCAAAAAATGCTTTTAGCAAATACGGTTGGTTTGATGTCATTGTAAACTCACTCATATCCTGGATCTTCTATTTTAGTGCTATGTTGTCGAGACTTAATTTCGTATTTTTTTATTTATAACGGATTATGAATTTCACGTTCTTGATCTGTTAATGATGCAACAAACGATGAACGCTCAAAAATACGTTTCATATAAGCTAATACTTCTTTACTGCCCGCACCTGTTAAGGTGATATTAAGCGCAGGTAAACGCCATAATAACGGAGCTAAATAACAATCTACTAAGCTGAATTCTTCAGACATAAAGTATGGTGTTTCAGCAAAGATAGGTGCTAATGATAATAATGTCTCACGTAAGTTATTACGCAATGCTTCAGTATCACCTTCACCACGGAAGATTTGTGCAGCAACAGAATACCAGTCTTGTTCAATGCGGTGCATCATCAAACGGCTGTTACCACGTGCAACTGGATATACTGGCATCAATGGTGGATGTGGGAAACGCTCATCCAAATATTCCATAATGATGTGTGATTTGTACAAATTTAAATCACGATCAACCAATGTTGGTAAAGTACCATATGGATTCAGCTCTAGCATTTCTTCAGGTAGATTAGTCGGGTCAACATAATTAATGTCAACTGTGACGCCTTTTTCAGCTAAGACGATGCGTACCTGATGACTATAAATATCAATCGTATCTGAGAACAGAGTCATGATAGAGCGTTTATTAGTGGCTACTGCCATTGATGTTTCTCCTATAAAATGTCGCTTTGCGAGCATTTATGACAAGCATTAAAAAAAGGGGCGCTATGCCCCTTTTTGTGATTATACATGAATTTTTTACTTCTTCACGCCTCGCCAGTAATCTTTTTTCAATAAATAAGCAAAGATGAAGAATATAAAGATAAATACCAGTACTCCTTTACCTATTTTTTCAGATGCTAAACGTGATGGCTCACCTGTATATTGCAAGTAATTCACTAAGTCTAAGATGACTTGGTCATACTCTTCAGAGTTAAGCTCACCGTTACCGTCAGATTGAATACCAACATAACGCTTGACTGTTTCGCCGTCAACCAATGCATCTTCATAAGAGATACGCGGCGTACCTTGTAGCTCTTCAAGTACATGTGGCATACCGACATTCGGGAATGTTAAATTGTTCACGCCAAACGTTTTAGAATCATCAACGTAGAAAGTACGTAAATAAGTATACAACCAATCAGCACCACGTACTCGGGCTACCAACGTCAAATCTGGTGGCGGAGCACCAAACCAAGTTGCAGCAGCTTCAGCTGGCATAGGCGACGTAATATAATCTGTCACTTTCTCGCCAGTAAACTGCAAATACTCTTGACCTAACTCAGCTGGAATACCCAAGTCTTCAAATGTACGCGAATAACGTTGGTACTGCTGTTGGTGACAACCTAGGCAGTAGTTCATGAAAATACGCGCACCATTTTGTAATGATGCTTTATCAGTAAGGTCATAATTTGCATCGTCTAGTGGATGCTTAGAACCTGCTGCAAACGCTAAGCTTGGAAGCAATAACGCGATCGCTAATATTAACTTTTTCATTTAGTGATCCTCTCAGGTACAGGCTTAGTGTTTTCGTTTTTACTATAAATCCACAGTAAACCGAAGAAACCAAAATACATTACCGTTAAAATTTGTGATGCTACGATTTTCCAGTCAGCTTGAGGTGTACCACCTAAGTAACCCAAGAAAATGAACACAATTGCAAAGATAATTAAGTTCCAGGTATGTAGACCGCTACGATATCTCCACGAACGGACACTACCACGGTCAATCCAAGGTAACGCGAACAAGGCAGCAATTGCACCAAACATCGCTAATACACCAAACAACTTGTCAGGGACCGCTTTTAAGATTGCATAAAACGGTGTGAAATACCAAACAGGGAAGATATGTTCAGGTGTTTTCAACGGGTTAGCAATTTCAAAGTTAGGACGTTCTAAGAAATATCCACCCATCTCAGGTAAAAAGAACATGATGTAGGAGAATGCGCCTAAGAATATACTAAATGCCACTAAATCTTTTAGTACGATATGCGGGAAGAACGGTACAACATCGTCCGCAATATCATACTTATCCGTATAGTATTCATGGATTTTATATTTAGTTTTGTCTTCTTCAGCTAATGAGCCTTTTTTGTGTTTAATCGCAATACCGTCAGGGTTATTAGAGCCTACTTCATGCAAAGCAATGATGTGTAAGAACACTAAAATAACTATTACCAAAGGCAACGCAATAACATGTAATGCAAAGAAACGGTTTAGTGTGGCACCAGAGATAACATAGTCACCTTGGATCCAAATCACTAAATCAGGACCAATCACTGGGATTGCACTGAACAAGGATACGATGACCTGAGCACCCCAATAGGACATTTGTCCCCATGGTAGTACGTAACCCATAAATGCTTCAGCCATTAACGCTAAGTAAATCAGCATACCGAATACCCATAGCAGCTCGCGTGGCTTCTGGTATGAACCGTAAATCATGCCACGGAACATATGCATGTAAACTACGATAAAGAACGCTGACGCGCCTGTAGAGTGCATATAACGAATCAACCAACCAAAGTCGATTTCACGCATGATATATTCAACAGAAGCAAACGCGCGTTCTGCTGAAGGTTCAAAATTCATTGTTAACCAGATACCAGTTACGATTTGATTAACTAAAACAATTGTTGCTAAAAATCCAAACACATACCAAAAGTTCATATTGACCGGTGCTGGATATTGAATCGCGTGCATATTTGCAACGCGCATCATAGGGATGCGTTGTTCAATCCAATTTAATAAACCATTCATAATATTGTGCCCTTATGCATCTGAACCGATTAACAAAGTCGTGTCAGTCAAAAACTGATATGGTGGCACAACTAAGTTTAGTGGTGCTGGTACGCCTTGGAAAACGCGGCCAGCCATGTCGAATTTAGAACCGTGACAAGGACAGAAAAATCCTTCTGGCACGCCTTCTGCGTATTCAGCGAATGCACCTTCAGTTAAATGCTGTGGTGAACAACCCAAATGCGTACAAATACCCACTAGTACCAAGTACTCTTCTTTAATCGAGCGATAGCGATTTTGAGCATAGACAGGTTGCTGTTCTTGTTCAGAACTTGGATCACGTAATTGATCTTCAATCCCTTCTAGACTGGCAAGTAACTCTGGAGTACGACGTACAATCCATACAGGCTTAGAGCGCCACATTACTCGGATCAACTGACCCGGTGCAACACCGCTTATATCAACCTCAATATCCGCACCAGCGGCTTTCGCTTTCGCGCTTGGGTTCCATGAAGCTACAAATGGGATCGCTGCGCCAACGGCACCAACGCCACCAATAACAGAAGTTGCTACCGTTAAAAATTTACGGCGATTACTGCTTTCGGGTTGTTCATTTGAAGCTGATTGATTTGCATCTGCTGATACATTACTCATCCACTTTTCTCCAAAACTTGGTAGATACTTACTCAGGTGCAAGGAGTTACACGGGGTAGATATACAACCTAATATAATTTACTGCGCGAAATGGTAAAGAAAAGCCTCAATAAAAACAAGTCTATCGTGGCATTTATCTACTAAAATCGGCTAAGACGTTCGTCTTTACTGGGTTATCTGCTTTACAGTGATATTCTGTAGCGCAATGATATAGACTTACATAGAATATTGCATTGATTTATCACAAATATTTTCTTGGTTGCGTAGTGAAAAACACCCGATTGACAAAAAACAGCCAAAAAAAATGCCACTATAAAGTGGCATTTGATATCGAACTGAAAACGAAATATTAACGTTTTGAGAACTGTGGACGCTTACGTGCTTTGTGTAGACCCACTTTCTTACGCTCAACTTTACGCGCATCACGCGTAACGAAGCCTGCTTGACGAAGAGCTGGACGTAAAGTCTCATCAAATTCCATCAATGCACGCGTAATACCGTGGCGAATAGCACCGGCTTGACCAGAAATACCACCACCGGCTACGGTGACGTATAGGTCAAATTTCTCTGTCATTTCAACTAGCTCTAATGGTTGACGAACAACCATACGTGCTGTTTCACGACCAAAGAATACATCAATTGGACGTTTGTTGATTACGATATTGCCTGTACCTGGACGTAAGAAAACACGAGCGGTAGAGCTTTTGCGGCGACCTGTGCCGTAATATTGAGTATCTGCCATTGTCTCGCTCCTTAAATGTCTAGTACTTGAGGCTGTTGAGCCGCATGGTTATGTTCAGTTCCAGCATAAACTTTAAGTTTACGGAACATAGCACGACCTAGTGGGCCTTTTGGCAACATGCCTTTAACCGCTTTTTCTAAAACCATTTCAGGCTTAGCAGCAATTAATTTTTCAAATGTAGTATCTTTTAAGCCACCTGGGTAACCAGAGTGTGAGTAATAGATTTTACCTTTAGCTTTATTACCAGTAACAGTAATTTTTTCTGCATTTACGACAACAATATAGTCACCAGTATCCACGTGAGGTGTATACTCTGGCTTATGTTTACCACGTAAACGTAGTGCGATTTCAGCCGCTAAGCGACCTAATGTTTTGTCTGCAGCGTCAACTACATACCAGTCATGTTGAACTGTTTCTGGTTTTGCAACAAAAGTTTTCATTGTTAAATTCACCCGAATTTTAAAACGTTACGAATGCTTTTACACCATGTAAAAACACGCCAAATCAATTGTTGACCCCTTCGAGCCTATTGATCCTTCCATCTTCCCACAGATGGGTGTAACTGGGCAGGCGCAAAATTATACGCGAATTGCTTCAAATTTAAAGTGTTTTTGATAATTAATTAACCAACCACCCCTTTATATTGGTGTAAGCTGCGCTGGGCTTGCATACGCCGCAAAAATTCGGACATGATCAACATATATAATTCATCCCCTAAGTATTTATCTTCTACACCGCGATCTATGCTCGGATTATCATTAACTTCAATGACATACCCACGAGCATTTATCTCTTTGATATCCACACCGTACAAGCCATCACCTATCGGTTTAGTCGCAGCAATCGCAGCTTGTAGGACGCGGCGCGGCACTTCAAATGTCGGAATCGTCTCAAAACCACCACTGTCACTGCTGTTTTCACTATGCTGATAAATTTGCCAATGATCTTTAACCATATAATAGCGACAGGCATAGATAGGTTTGTTATTGAGCATTCCAATACGCCAATCAAATTCTGTATAGAGATATTCTTGCACTAACAATAGCGACGATTTTTTAAATAATGTGTGTAAACTTTGCGTCAATTCAGCACGATCTTTGGCTTTAATCACCCCTTTAGAAAACGCACCATCGGGAATTTTCACTACCATAGGATAATCGATCATCGCTTCTAATGCTGCTTCTAGGTACTTTTCACCTTTATGCACTATGCGTGTTTTAGGACAGGGTACTTTATGCGTCGCAAATAAATCGGCCAAATAAACCTTGTTAGTGCAACGCATAATCGATTGCGGATCATCCATAACAACTAAGCCTTCTTGCTCGGCTTTTTTCGCAAATTGATAGGTATGATGATCAATATTGGTCGTTTCACGAATAAAAAGCCCATCATACTCTGGTAAGCGCATGATATCTTTGGGGCTAATAATATCAACTTGAATACCTAGCTGCTTACCTGCTTGGACAAATTTTTTCAAGGCTTGAGCATCACTAGGCGGCATGGCTTCGTGCTCATTTACCAACATTGCTAGATCAAACTTCGCCGTGCGCATATTGCGAGATTTGTTCCACACTTTATTGCTAAACGTCTCTAGAGACTCTGCAAAAAGTGTTTCTAAAGCATCATCAAGAGCATGGTGCGAGACTATTTTTAAATCACTGACTTGCCAAGTTTTGCGAAACTTGATGGTGATTTCTAGTACTGGGCAAGGCAGTGCTTCAAATAATTTACGTGCAAATTCTTGCATTTCACCTTGCGAGGTATGTCCGAACACACAATGAAATTTGATTTCGATCGGCTGTTCGGGCGTGCCTAAGCGCTCAGCCAGATTAGGCAACAACTGGGCAACTTGCATTTTATATAACGCTTTATTGCTAATATCATTGAGCACGCGAACCGAGGGCATAACATGATGCCCGCGACTTTCAGCCAATAACGAACAATAATATCCGTCTGACAAATACTTAGTGCTTTTACATAAATTAATGACTCGCACACGACCTTGTTGTTTATTGGTCATGTTGAGGTATTGAGAAAAAGTGATTACGCGCTCACTTGGAAAAAACGCAGACCAATCTTTGGGCTGATCAATGACAATGTAAGTTTGTGCCATCGGTAAATGCTATCCTTATCGAAATATTAGACGTCAATATTAGACGTAATTAATAGGTCAAAAGAGTGACTAACATAGCCACCCTCACACTCTCGATATTGCGCTTATTTACACAAATTGACAATCAAAATTATGCCTTTAAAAAGATTTATTTTAACCTAAAATAATAGTGTATTTTAACCAAACTTAAGCATACACTCAGAATATTGTTAACCATCTTTTTTATATGAAAACTATTCGTCCTGCCATCCTCTCCGATGTCGCTGCATTATTGCAATTAGAGTCCCAAGCATTCAGTTGTGACCGCTTAAACCGCCGCAGCTTTCGCCATGCTATTTCCAGTTCGGCTTCAGAGTTAATCATCGCCGAATCACATAACACTGATAATGCTGATGACATACCTGTGCTATTGGGCTATGCATTGATGCATCTGCGTCATGGCACTAGCTTGACGCGTTTGTATTCTATCGCGGTAGCTAATGAGGCACGTAATTTAGGTGTTGGCCAAGCCCTCATTCACGCTGCTGAAAATCTCGCAATAAGCCGTGGTCGTCGTATTTTGCGCTTGGAAGTCAGCGATGCTAATCACAAAGCAATTGGACTTTATAAAAAGCTCGGATATCACGTATTTGGTCAATACAATGATTATTATGAAGATCACACCAATGCTGTGCGCATGCAAAAACGCTTACATAGTGCTACGCCAGCCCATACCTCTAGACTTGTTCCCTGGGTAGCACAAGGTACACCGTTTACTTGTGGCCCAGCTTCATTGCAAATGGCACTACGCGCATTACAACCTGATTACCCAGTTACACCTGAAGACGAATTAGATATTTGGCGCGAAGCCACTACGATATTTATGACATCTGGGCATGGCGGCTGTCACCCGATGGGGTTGGCTCTAGCTGCCAAAAGGCGTGGATTAATGGCTCAAGTCTGTGTCAGTGATCGCAAGCCATTGTTTGTCGATGGGGTACGTGATGGTTTAAAAAAAGAAGTCATTACACGGGTGCACGAGAGTTTCACCCGCCAATGCACCGAACAAGCCATACCTGTCACCTATAGCACGCTGTCACTCAAAGAATTAACAACAGCGTTTGATGACGGCGCTTTGCCACTGATACTAATTAGTACATTTAGGATGGATCAAAGTAAATCGCCTCACTGGGTGGTGATGTCTGGGTACGATGCACATTGTATTTTTGTGCATGATCCCTATTTCATTCAAGAAAATAGCAGCGACAGCCCAATGGATTGCCAGTATTTACCTATAGCTAACGATGAGTTTGAGAAGATGTCGCGCTTCGGCCGTGCGCGATTACAAGCAACGGTGTTACTTCGTTGCTGATTCGTTTTGTTTAACTTGCTGCCAGTATGCTTCTAAGCTATCAAGTTCAAGGCTTTGCATGTCATGTTGATCCGCTGCTACTAACGCTTCGACCTGCATAAACCGTGATGTGAATTTGCGATTGGCTTGTTGTAATGCGACTTCACTTTTCACTCCTGCGTGACGGGCTAAGTTGACCACTGCAAACAACAAATCACCAATTTCTTCTTGGACATGCGCTTGGTCGCCTGACGCGATCGCAGCTTGTACTTCAGCGAGTTCTTCTTGGACTTTGGCTACAACAGGAGGTATATCCGACCAATCAAACCCGACCTTAGCACAGGACTTTTGAATTTTATGCGCTTGCATAAGGGGTGTCATCCCCGTTGGTATATTGGCCAAAATTGAGGTGGGAATAGGTAAACCGGCTTTTTCAGCTTGCTTGATTGCATCCCATTGTGCTTCAACTTGCGCAGACGTAAGTCCAGATTGATCAGTAAACACGTGCGGATGACGGCGAATAAGTTTTTCACACATACCTTGAGCAACATCATCAAATGAAAACCAACTTTGCTCTTGCCCTAACTGTGCATAAAATACGACTTGGAACAATAAATCACCAAGCTCTTCTTTGATGTGATCTGGATCGCCAGCATATATCGCATCAGCAACCTCATACGTTTCTTCGATAGTATGCGGGATAATGCTCTGCATCGTTTGTTCAATATCCCAAGGGCAGCCATTTTGAGGATCGCGAAGTTGTTGCATGATCTTCACTAATGCAGCCACTGGTGCAGATTGTGATAAATCGATAAATTGTTGACGTTGTTGTGGTTGCATAATGCTCTATTATTTATTGACGATCACGAGGTCTTATACACATCGGTCACCGAACGGATTTTGCGTAACTTATTTATCAGTTGCACTAATCGGTTGACGTCTTTGATTTCTACTTTCAAATCAATTTCGCATGTATTTTGGGTGGTATCACTGTTTGAATTGATCCCCAACACAGGCACCTTATCATTACCAAGGATCGTAGTAATATCCTTTAAAATACCGGTTCGATCATGGCATTTTAAATGTAATTCAGCAGCAAACCCAACCGAAATATCACTCGACCAATTGACGTCAATTTCGCGCTCAGGGTGCATAGATAGCAAATGTGCAAGTTGATCACAATCACTTTTATGTACACTCACCCCGCGTCCTTGCGTGATATAACCAAGGATGGGTTCACCGGGGATCGGTTGACAACAATTTGCCAACTGGCTCATTAAATGTCCGACGCCTTCCACTTCTATGGTGTTATTATTACCTTGTTTAGTTGGACGTTTGATTTTGGTTTTACTGATAACGTCTTGAGTTTTTAATTCTGGCTCAGGGCATAATAACTGCTGTAGAAAATGCACTAATGACATCACTCGTATATCACCAGCACCGACCGCAGCAATGAGATCATCACTGGTTTTCATATTGAATTTTTCGACGGCCTTAGCCACATCTTTGAGGTGTAAATTCAGCTTCGCCAATTCACGTTCAATGATGTCTTTACCAGCAGCAAGATGCTGATCTTTGTCTAATTTTTTAAAATAGGTATGGATCTTGGCGCGCGCACGTGAAGAGTGCACATAGCCTAAACCAGGGTGCATCCAATCCCGCGACGGATTCATTTGTTTGCCGGTTAAAATTTCGACCTGATCGCCACTTTGTAGCTGATACGTAAAGGGCACAATGCGCCCATCGATTTTGGCACCAATACAACGGTGGCCGACGTTTGAATGAATGTAATAAGCAAAATCTAGTGGCGTTGATCCCACTGGCAAATCAATCACATCACCCGTAGGTGTAAATACGTAAACGCGGTCATCGAACACTTGAGAACGAAACTCTTCGACAATATCGCCAGACTCGGCCACTTCTTCTTGCCATGCTAAGATTTTGCGCAGCCAGTTAATGCGTTCTTCAGCCGCAGAAATTTTACTGGTGTGATCTTCTTTGTATTTCCAATGCGCAGCGACCCCAAGTTCAGCATCATCGTGCATTTTTTGAGTGCGAATTTGGATCTCAATCGTGCGTCCTTCAGGGCCTTTGATAACCGTATGAATAGACTGATAACCATTGGGTTTGGGTGTCGCAATATAATCATCGAATTCGTTCGGAATATGCTTGTAAGTCGCATGCACTTCGCCTAATACCGCATAGCAGTCTTGCAATGTCTTTGCGATGATACGCACAGCACGAATATCAAATAACTGTTCAAACGAGAGGTTTTTCTTTTGCATTTTTTTGTAAATGCTATAGATATGTTTTGGACGACCAAATACCTGAGCATCAACATTATTTGCTGTTAGCGTAGTAGATAAGGAAGCAACAAATTCATCAATATAATCTTGGCGATTCGCCCGTTTTTCATCGAGCCATTGAGCTATTTCCATGTAGCGTTTGGGATGTAAGTAACGAAATGCGAGATCTTCAAGCTCCCACTTCAACTGCCCTATTCCTAAGCGATTCGCTAATGGGGCATAGATAGCAGAACACTCTCGGGCAACCAGTACACGGGTTTCTTCATCAGCTTCTTTGACTTGTTGTAAAGTACAAATTCGTTCGGCCATTTTGATAACCACGGCGCGTACATCTGCGACCATCGAAATCAGCATTTTTCGAATATTATCAACTTGCTGTTCGTCGTGTTGATGTTTGGCATGCAGTGCTTTTATCGCATCCATTTGACGCACACCATTTACCAGTTCAGCAATTGGGCGACCAAATTCGGTTTCTATATCGACATCACTTAAAGTATGCATTTCACAATATGGAAATACCAAGGCGGCTTGTAATGTCTCATCATCCATATTGAGTTCATGGAGGATCTCGACCATCTCTTGACCAATCAACAAGAGCTCTGGTTGATCTGAAATAGAGGCTAATTTTTCTCGTGTCGCATCAGATACTGCAAGCCCGGCTAGCCATTTATCAAAGCTAGGGCGCTGAGGTTGATGCACCGTTCTAATCGTAACCACACCGTGTCCTTTTGGTTTATCCGTTTAACGTATAAATACACTCAGTAATTCAGTATGCGTTGTGCCTTTAAACATGTCAAAACTTTGCACTTGTGCAAGCTTAAAGCCATTCGCCATAATCAACGCGCAATCATGTACCCAAGTCTGCGGGTTGCAAGAAACATACACAATTTTTTCTAAGTCACTGTATTGTAAGCATTCAAGTACCGCACTGGCCCCTTCACGTGATGGATCAAGTAAGAGTTTATTGACCTTTGCAGCCTTAATTTTATCTAAAGCGGCGGCAGTCGTTAGATCCGCATGAATAAACTCGACATTGTCTATGCCACACATTTGTGCGCCGCGTTGTGCTTGTTGCACCATAGTAGGTACACCTTCTACCCCTAATGCATACTCAGCACGACGGGCAATAGGTAAGGTAAAGTTACCGGCACCACAGAACAAATCTAAGACCCTGTCTGTCTCAACAAGTTCCAGAGCAGATACCGCAGCACTGACCATCTCTTCATTCAATGCTTTATTAACCTGAACAAAGTCATCCAAATCAACCGGATAACGACAATCGTCAATCGAAGATAACCATAAATCAGGCACGCTTAATTGATTGCTATCAGTCTGTCCTGAAGCAGGTAACAAATACCACTTAGGTCCTTGTTTAGGTGCAGCCACTAGCCCTTGTTGATGCACTGCAACACGCACGGCTAAGTCAGTCTCTAATGCTAACAATGCACTTAAGGCTTCGCCATTAAGATGACGTTGAGCATTTAAAGCTAGCACAGTCTCATTATCTGCTGCGAATAACGTCATATGCCCAACATTAGTGAGCCATGGCCACTGTTGACAATGCGCTTGAATATAACTCAACACTGGTTGCAAACGCGGATCGAGAACCTGACAGTGATCTATCGCTAACACGTTATTGCTGTGGGCTTGACGAAAACCGACTTTGATATTGTTGGCATTACGTGCATCAATGGCTAAACGCGCCTTACGGCGATATGCATCGGGGCTTAGTACCGGTTTTATCCAAGGTAATTCAGTCACAGGCAATACATGCGTGGCATAATCAGAAATAGCCGTTTCTTTGAGTGTCAACAAGGCTTCTGAGGCAACATATTGTAATTGACAGCCTCCGCATATAGGGGTCTGTTTTGTCGTGTGATCTTGAGCAAATACGCATGGCGCTGCAATACGCTGAGGGTGTGACTCAAGCACTTGCAATACTTTAGCAAACCAGACTTTTTTCTTTTGTTGAGTAACCGTGACTTTGACGGTTTCACCCGGTAATGCGCTATCCACAATAATGATCGGCACATGCGATTTACATAACCCCTGACCTTGTAATGTCAGTGCATCAATTGTAATCGTTAAGGCCTTTAATGAAGGCGTCGAGCGACGTTTAGGTTTGTTCGCTTTAAAAAATTGCGCCATTAGTATATTCCTGACATTACAGTGCTTCCAACATTAGAGTGCTTCCAAGATAACCGTTGCGACGGCATACTCTTGTTCATCTGAAATCGACGTATGTGAATGCGTAACACCAAGACCCGACGCATATGCGGCAAAACCACCGCTAAATTGCAGCAATGGTTGTCCTTTTTCAGTATGTGTTAACCATATATTTTGCCAGCTAACGCCATGACCAATACCTGTACCTAAGGCTTTCACCGCAGCTTCTTTTAGCGCAAAGCGTTTGGCTAGAAAACGATGTGGATGGGCATGATTAACATAAGTCGCTAACTCATCTGGTGTGAGGATTTTTTTGGCTAACCCCTGTGGTTTTGCGGGTTCTTGTGAGGAACCAAATCGTGATATTTGTACTATATCTGTCCCCATCCCGACAATGGCCATGTTATTGACCCAGCTCGAGTAATCCTTGCAACCTAGCTTCCTGCATTAATGCACGCATATCACTGACCGCTTTACCTAAGCCATCAAACATCGCTCGTGCCATAATTGCATGTCCGATATTCAGCTCGACAATTTCAGGTAACGCAGCGATAGGTTTCACATTATGATAATGCAACCCATGACCGGCATTAACATGCAGCCCTTTTTGGTGTGCGTATTGAATACCTGCCGTTAATTTTGCTAGCTCTTGTTGTTGCTGTGCGATTGTTGGGGAGTCTGCATATTGACCAGTATGAATTTCAATATAAGGCACCTGACAAGCCACTGCCGCATCTATTTGCTCAGGCTCAGCATCAATAAACAACGATACTAAAATCCCCTGCTCCGCTAACATGCCACACGCATCTTGCATGCGTGATAAGTTACCCGCAACATTTAAGCCACCTTCGGTAGTTAGTTCAGCACGTTTTTCAGGTACTAAACAACAAAAAGCAGGATTAGTGCGCTTGGCAATTGCCAACATTTCATCAGTAACGGCCATTTCTAAATTCATTCTGGTATTTAGGGTGCGCGCTAAAATCTCCACATCGCGGTCGTTAATATGACGGCGGTCTTCACGCAAATGCACCGTTATGCCATCTGCACCAGCACGCTCAGCAATATCTGCGGCATGCACAGGATCAGGGTAAGAGGTGCCACGCGCGTTGCGTAATGTAGCAACGTGATCGATATTAACACCGAGTAAGACTTCTTTGATTTGCATGATGGGTTTCTCTGAGTAAAAACAATGCGTTAATTATGGCTTAATCGCTATTTTGATACAAACAATTCACGACTTTTTAATGGTTTATTGCCTAATAACGGTTGTAACGCTTGGCGGGTGATCCACTTTGCCGTTTTTAAACTGTTCGGATCCCATTCTTCATTGAGCATATTGATAACCCATTGACCCGGCACTGACCGCAAGTGTGGATACCATTGTTTGAGCAACATGCCTTCTTCTGCAATAAACACATAATCCATGGTTGGAAATAGCGCTTCTTGTGAATGCGCATCGACACTGATGTCAGGTAAAAAACCCAGCTCATTTAACAACGATAATTCAAACACGCGTAATGCCGCTTCTTGTGCTGCGTGAAGGGTGCCGTTAATTTCTAATGAAGCATGTAAATGTGATATGGCACGTTGATATTGGGCAAATAAATCCGGACAAGGAATATTTGCAGGTAAACAGCGATTAATGAGTTCGTTTAAATACATGCCACAAAATAACGCAGTATGCTGAAGATGATACCCTTTTGCGTTGATTTCGGCGGATTTAACTGATTTTAGCTCACCTTTGCCAGTTAATTCGCAAGTAACTGATTGAAAAGGTTGTAATACACTTTTGCGATCTGATTTAGCACTGCGCATTCCACGAGCCACGCAACGGATTTTACCTAATTCCTGTGTAAAAATATCAACCAAAAAACTCGTTTCTTGGTAAGGTCGACGATGCAATACAAAGCCATTGACCATAACGCCATTACCGGCCCGCATCATTAAGACCTTTTGATCCGGACAACGCGCATTTGTTCAAGCTCCATTCCCGCAACTGTAATTGTAGCTGGGTAATAGGTCAAATTTACGTTCGCTCCTTGCAGAGATTGATAACGCTTTTTGCGCTTAAATACAAAAGGCACATCGATATCTGCCAACATCACTGTATGCACAATCCAATCATCTTGCTC
>Ga0222715_10000563_pt1 | contig 36997 bp, 38 predicted proteins | sample C33_9DmetaG_FD_165056 | JGI IMG/M metagenome (GOLD analysis project Ga0222715, IMG submission 165056) | Estuarine water microbial communities from San Francisco Bay, California, United States - C33_9D | ecosystem: Environmental > Aquatic > Marine > Unclassified | place: USA: California...
AGAGCTTCTATAAGATCTGTATTCCATACAAGTGATCTATCACTAATCTTAATATCATCTAATCCATGCCATGTTTTATTGATTAGTTTTTGACCTTCTTCTAATACTTCACCCGTTCTAAATACTGCACAGTTATTTTGCATAATTCTTTGCATATCTGATCTAAGTTTTGAAGTTGAGGTACTACCATCAGCGTATCTGAATTTATCTAGTCTTTCCAATGCATTAACACCAGCATTTGCAGGAAGCGGTTGTTGATTTGCATTAGGAGTTGTTGTATCAGCTGCTCGTAGCCCTGCAGCTCTTCCAAAAACAACCAAATCAATTAGTGAGTTCGATCCAAGTCTGTTGGCACCATGTACAGAAACACAAGCTGCCTCACCAATTGCCATTAAACCTTCAACAACACAGTCTGGATCGCCTCCAATTTTAGTCAACACTTCACCGTGGAAATTTGTTGGAATCCCACCCATGTTATAATGAACTGTTGGCAATACAGGGATTGGTTCTTTTGTGACATCGACACCTGAGAATATTTTTGCTGTTTCTGAAATTCCTGGCAACCTTTCTGCTAATACCTCTGGTGCTAAATGCTCAAGGTGCAGATGGATATGATCTTTATCTTTACCAACTCCTCTACCTTCCCTTATTTCGATTGTCATGGATCTTGATACAACGTCTCTACTTGCGAGATCTTTAGCAGATGGAGCATACCTTTCCATGAAACGTTCACCTTCAGAATTTGTTAAATAACCTCCTTCACCTCGGGATCCTTCAGTTATTAAACATCCAGCACCGTAAATCCCGGTTGGATGAAATTGAACAAACTCCATATCTTGTAGAGGTAGTCCAGCCCTTAAAACCATTGCATTCCCATCTCCTGTGCAAGAGTGGGCTGATGTTGCAGAAAAATATGCACGGCCATAACCGCCGGTAGCAAGTATGGTTTTCTGTGCTTGAAAACGATGAATTGTTCCGTCTTCAAGACATAAGGCCACGACCCCAAGACAAGCACCATTATCATCCATAATTAAGTCAATCGCAAAATATTCTATAAAAAACTCTGCTGAATGACTTATAGCTTTCCCATACAAAGTATGGAGCATAGCATGTCCAGTTCTATCCGCGGCAGCGCATGTTCTTTGGGCAATGCCTTCACCGTAGTGAGTTGTCATGCCACCGAATGGTCTCTGATAAATTTTACCATCTTCTCGTCTGCTAAATGGTAATCCAAAGTGCTCTAACTCATACACAGCTTGAGGTGCTTCTTTACATAAATACTCTATTGCATCTTGGTCACCTAACCAATCTGCTCCTTTAACAGTATCATACATATGCCATTTCCAATCGTCTTCACCCATGTTACCCAAAGCAGCAGCAACTCCCCCTTGAGCAGCAACAGTATGACTCCTTGTTGGGAATAATTTTGTTACACAGGCAGTTTTTAATCCAGCTTGCGAACAACCAAGAGTAGCTCGAAGCCCTGCACCACCAGCTCCGATTACAACTACATCATATGTATGGTCTATAAATGTGTATTCCCTACCGTTTATGTTGTGTGTATTTGACATTCTTTATAAATTCCTTTTTCTAGTGGCATTCATCTATATGGTTACAACTGAATATATTGACCCTATGATAACGATTGATATGAGTATATTGTTCAATAAAAGTGCTACTTTTAGATTATTGGCACCGTGAATATAATCCTCAATAATCATCTGCATTCCTAATTTCATATGATATGAAAAATTTATTATAAGGATTATAGTTAGTAAAGTTATATGAGGTTTCTGAAATAGACTTGAAACTTCCATATAAGACATGCTTGGTATTGTAAAAATTAAATAAAGAAGGAAAACAGATAGAGGAATGTTTAATACTGCTGTAATTCTCTGATATATAAAATGCCTTGTTGGTGATTTACTCATTGAAATATACCCTTATAAAATATAGTAAAGTGACCAATAAATTACCGTAAGAGCTATTCCCCCTAATAAGCTTATAGTAGCTAATTTATCGACTGTTTTAACTTCGAAACCCTTTACCATATCCCATAGAAAGTGCCTCAGCCCTCCTAGCATATGATGAAATATAGCCCATGTTATGCCAAGCATAACTAGTTTCCCAATCCATGTGTTTATAATTAACGAAAATATTTCATAACCCGAAGCTCCAATTGAGAGTGAAATAAGAAAAAAAAGAAATATTAACATTGAGAAATATAATGCTGCACCTGTAATTCTATGCGCAATGGACATTAATAAGCTGAGTTTAAATTTGTATATTGATAAATGTGGAGATAGAGGATTATTCATAAATATTACAATATTGTTAAAATTACCTTGTTATAGTTATAATTATTCTTGTGTAAAATTCCATTAAAATATGAAAAATTAACCTATTAATTTTTTATTTATTAGAAGTTCTGCAATTTGAACAGCATTTAAAGCAGCTCCTTTACGAAGGTTATCTGATACAACCCACATACTTAATCCATTTTTGACAGTTGAATCAACTCGAACCCTACTTACGAATGTTGCATAATCTCCGACGCATTCCAAGGGAGTAATATATTTTTCATCTTCAGGATCATCCACAACCATGACACCCGGAGCTTTTCTAAGAATTGATCTAGCTTTTTCAGGACTTATAGATTTTTCAAACTCAATATTGACAGCCTCCGAATGACCAACAAAAACTGGCACTCTTACACAAGTAGCTGTTAATTTAATACTTTTATCTACTATTTTTTTTGTCTCTGATAGCATCTTCCATTCTTCTTTTGTGTAACCATCATCCATAAATACATCAATATGCGGTATTACATTAAAAGCTATTTGACGTGTAAAATTTTCGGGCTCTGGCGCCTGATTAACAAAGATACCCTTAGTCTGATTGAATAATTCTTCCATCGCTGCATTTCCAGCTCCTGAGACAGATTGATAAGTGGATACAACGACGCGAGTTATTTTTGCAATATCGTGGAGTGGTTTTAAAACAACCACAAGTTGTGCAGTTGAACAATTTGGATTAGCTATGATCCCTCTTTTTTTAAAATCTTTAATTGCATCTGGATTAACCTCTGGGACAATCAGTGGTACATCATCATGATACCTCCAGAATGATGAGTTATCTATGACTACTGTGCCAGACTTGGCAGCAATTGGTCCGTATTTTTCTGATATTTTTGATCCTGCTGAAAAAAGCGCAATATCTGTTCCACTAAAATTATATGTCTCTAAATCTTTCACTTTAAGAAGTTTGTCCCCATAGGTAAGCTCTCGGCCAATAGATTTTCTTGATGCAAGTGCAACTACTTCTTCACAAGGAAACATCCTCTCATCAAGAATATTCAGGATCTCTCTACCAACGTTTCCAGTTGCACCAACGACTGCTATTTTTAAACCCATATTAATTAACTCAGCTTCTTGAATTCATTTCAGATATGATTACATCAGTTATCTGTTGAGTTCCAACTTGTTTCATACCATCCTGCATGATATCTGGTGTCCTAATACCAGTATCAAGTGCTGCAGATATTGAGTCCTCTATTAACTTTGCTTCTTCAGTTAAATTAAATGAATATCTTAGTGCCATAGCAAATGATGCAATTTCGGCAATAGGGTTTGCAATACCTTGCCCCGCTATATCAGGGGCTGATCCGTGAACTGGTTCATACATTGCATTCCTTTTTCCTGTTGTTTCATTAACAGCACCGAGTGATGCAGATGGAAGCATCCCCATTGATCCAGTAAGCATGGCTGCCTCATCAGACAAAATATCACCAAAAAGATTATCTGCCACGATAAGATCAAATTGTTTTGGTTTTCGTACAAGTTGCATGGCGCATGCATCAGCTAAAATATGTTCTAATTGCATGTCTGGGTATTCATTTTTATGCACCTCAGATACAACCTTGTTCCAAAATACACCTGAGATCATTACATTTCTTTTCTCTGTTGATGTAACTTTACCTTTTCTTGTTTTAGCAAGTTCAAAAGCTACACGTGCAATCCTTTGCACTTCACTTGTTGTATAGATTTGTGTATCTACTGCCTTTTGTTGTCCATCTGGTAAATCTGTAATTTCTTTTGGTTCACCAAAATAAACACCACCTGTTAGTTCTCTTAGGATTAATATATCCAAACCCTCAACCAACTCTCTTTTTAAACTTGATGCATCAGCAAGGGCTTTGTAGCAAATCGCTGGTCGCAGATTCGCAAATAGGTCTAAATCTTTTCTTAACCTCAACAAACCTGCTTCAGGTCTTACTTCAAATGGTACATTATCCCATTTTGGTCCACCAACTGCTCCAAAAATAATAGCATCAGATTTATGTGCAAGATCCATAGCAGCATCAGAGATAGCTGCTCCATGGGCATCATATGCTGATCCACCAACTAAATCTTTTTCTATCTCAAATTTAGAGTCCGTATTTTTATTGAACCAATCTATGACTCGCTCCACCTCATTGACAACTTCTGGCCCAATGCCATCACCTGGTAACATTAATAAATTATATGAACTCATATTATCCTCTTAATTATTTAGATTTATTTTAGATTATTATCTATAGCCAAGGCCTTTGACTTTTGACATCATCTTCAAAACTCTTAATATCTGCATTTTTCTCTAATGTAAGAGCAATATCATCAAGGCCATTCAAGAGACAATGTTTTAAAAACTTATCAATTTTAAAATTGATAACATTACCGTCTGATGTTGTGATTTCCTGACTTTCAAGGTCCACCGTTAGAGTCGCATTTGAACCTCTTTCAGTTTCTTCCATCAATAGACTAACTTCTTTTTCATCAAGAACGATCGGAAGCATTCCATTCTTAAAACAGTTATTGTAAAATATATCTGCAAAAGATGTTGAGATGACAACCTTTATCCCGTAATCAAGTAAAGCCCATGGCGCATGTTCCCTACTTGATCCACAGCCAAAATTATCCCCAGCAACTAATATTTTTGCATTCCTATATTGTGTTTTATTGAGAACAAAGTCCTTATTCTCTGATCCATCATCATTATAACGAAGCTCGGAAAAAAGACCTTTACCAAGCCCTGTTCGTTGGATTGTCTTTAAATATTGTTTAGGAATTATCTTATCCGTATCAATATTTATATCAGGTAATGGTGCAGCAACTGCCGTCAAATTTTTGAATTTTTCCATCTTAATTTCCTATTTTGTAAATTCTCTAACGTCAACAAAATGACCAGCTATAGCAGCTGCGGCAGCCATTGCTGGTGAAACGAGGTGTGTTCTTCCTCTGAATCCCTGCCTTCCTTCAAAATTTCTATTTGAAGTAGAAGCACATCTTTGACCAGGTAATAGTTTATCAGGGTTCATTGCTAGACACATTGAACAACCGGGCTCTCTCCATTCGAAACCTGCTGCCATAAAAATTTTGTCTAACCCTTCACTGATAGCTTGCTCCTTGACAAGCCCAGACCCAGGAACAATCATAGCGTTTAAGTTTTCATTTACGTGATGCCCTTCGACAACTTTAGCAACTTCTCTTAAGTCCTCAATACGTCCATTTGTACATGAACCGATGAATACAACATCAAGTTTTATATCTTGGATTTTTGTACCTGGAACAAGATCCATATATTTCAAAGCGCTCTTCTTTGTTTCTCTTCTACTTTCATCATCAATAAGATCCGGATTAGGCACTTCACCATTAATTGACACGACATCTTCTGGACTTGTTCCCCAAGTAACCACTGGTGGCAGCTTAGCTGCATCCAGGTAAACTTCCCTGTCAAAAAATGCACCATTGTCTGAATTTAAGGCATTCCAATATTCAACAGCACGATCAAATTCTTCCCCCTTTGGAGCTCTTGGTCGATCTTTAATATAAGCGAAAGTTTTCTCATCGGGTCCGATTAGCCCTGCGCGAGCCCCCCCTTCGATTGACATATTACATACTGTCATTCTTCCCTCCATAGATAAGTCAGAGATAGCCTTTCCAGTATATTCGATAACTGAACCTGTGCCACCCCCAGCTCCAATTTCACCTATTATTGATAAAATTATATCTTTTGCAGTAACACCTTTTGGCGCGGTACCACCCACGTTAACTTTAAAATTTTTGGCTTTTCTTTGTATTAGGGTTTGTGTAGCAAGAATATGTTCAACTTCTGATGTGCCAATACCCATAGCCAAAGCACCAAAGGCACCATGCGTTGATGTGTGGCTATCCCCACACATAATTGTTGTTCCAGGAAGAGTAAAACCTTGTTCAGGTCCTACAACATGAACAATCCCTTGGCGAAGATCTAATTCGTTAAAATACTCTATACCAAATTCACTACAATTTTTTTCTAGAGCTTCGACTTGAATGCGGGATTCTTCATCCGCAATGCCGTTTTTTCTATCTGTTGTTGGCACATTATGATCTACTACAGCAAGTGTTTTTTCAGGACAGCGAACTTTTCTATTTGTCATCCTCAAACCTTCAAAGGCTTGTGGCGAAGTCACTTCATGTACTAAATGTCTGTCAATATATATAAGCGATGTACCATCATCATTAGTATTTATTAGATGATCATCCCAGATTTTGTCATAAATAGTTTTTGATCTACTCATTTTCATACCCTAATATTTAATTTAAATTATTAATTCACTTCATAATTTACACTCATTGTTAAAAAATCCTCTCTTAATTTTCAAGGAATTTTTTAAGAATTTTGAGTGCATTCTCTAAATCACTTTTATCAACCATTTCAGTAACGGTATGGATATATCTCGTTCCAACAACAATTGCTATTGCCTTAGCTCCAGATCCTGCCTGCTGACCAGCAGCGCCGTCCTGACCTCCACGACTTAGAATTGTGCGTTGATATGGTATTTTGTTTTTTTCAGCTAATTTTGCAAATTGTGAAACAAGCTCATGATCTGAAATAAATGACGAGTCTTTTATATGTAAACCAAAGCCTTTACCATGTGTAGTAATCCAATCTTGTTCTGGTACCCCAGGCGTATCACAAGCCAAAGTTGTATCAATTCCAATAGCAATATCAGGTTCAACATCAAATGACGCAGTTTTTGCACCTCTCAATCCAACTTCTTCTTGGGAGGTAAAAACAATAATCAAATCATTTTCTAACTCAATTTTATTTTCAGATACATATCTGGCAATTTCCATTCCAAGCCAGCATGCAATCCTATTATCAAGTGCCTTGGATACAATTTTCTTTGGCAGTTCTAAGAATGGCTCATCCATAACTACATAGTCACCAATCTGAATTTTATCTTTGGCTTTTTCGCCCAAACCTGTATCAATAAAAAACTCATTCGGTTCTGGAATTTTTTTTCTGTCCATTGCGCTTTGTGTGTGAACCGGCTTACCTTGTGGATTCATCACTGCCTTCAAATCTTCTTTCTCTGTACATACCAAGACTCTTCTTGAGAATAAATTTCTTGGATCAAAGCCACCTACTGGATCAACAAAAACATACCCTTTTGGATTGATATAACTAACGAGAAAACCAATCTCATCCATATGACATAAGAGAAGAATTTTTTTCTTCTTTTTGTTTTGAGAAAATTTTTTACAAATTAGAGAGCCAAGGGGGTCTACTTTAATCTCATCAAAGTAACCCTTTACATTATTATGAATAAATTCTCTGATGCGTTTCTCACGACCAGCAACTGATGGTGTTTCACATAATTTTTTGAGAAGTTCATAGTTCATAGAAAAACCACCCTATAAAAAAAATTATTAGGATTTGTTCTACTCACTATCAGAAGTAGTTTCTTGAGGTGCGCTTGCTTCTTTAGTTTTTGAACGATTTGTATCTATTTTTTCGGCAATACGAGCTGATTTGCCTCTTCTGCTTCGTAAGTAGTATAGTTTTGCTCTTCTTACTTTACCCTTTTTTACTACAGAAATAGACTCGATTGTTGGAGAGTATACTGGGAAAACTCTTTCTACACCTTCACCATATGAAATTTTTCTTACAGTGAAACTTTCATTAATTCCAGCCCCTGAACGACCAATTACTACACCCTCATAAGCTTGTACTCTTTCACGAGTGCCTTCACTAATTTTAACATTTACACGCACTGTATCACCTGGTGAAAACTCAGGTATAACTTTATTTTCTTTTAATTTGTCTAGTTGTTCTTTTTCTAGTTGTTGAATAATATTCATTTTCTTACTCTCAGATTAGATATATCTAATTGGATTATAATTATATTACATCCTAAATTTTGTCGACACTTAACTCATGGTAAAAACTAATTTTTCGTTGCCGAAAAGCATAGAAATGTAGCTTATGCATGAGATTAATTGTGTTTATATATTTAAATGAGTAAAATGTATATAATTTATTTAAAAAAAATATACCTCAATGCAAGATAAAAGTTTTAACGAAATAATATCCTCAATCCAAAAAAAAGAGCTCTCACCAGTTGATCTTACAACTTATTATTTGGATAGAATTAACAGGTACAATCCGACAATCAATGCATTTGTGACCGTCATTCCGGATGAAGCAATCAAGCAAGCAAAACTAGCAGAGGAAGAAATCAGTAAGGGTATATATCGTGGGCCGCTTCATGGCATTCCATATGCAGCCAAAGATATCATAAATACCGCTAATATCCGCACCACCAACGGATCAAGTAAATATGATAATTTTATTCCGGATCAGGATGCTTTTTGTATAAATAAAATGAAAGAAGCAGGTGCTATATTGGTAGGCAAAACAAATACTCATCAATATGCTGCAGCATCGACAACTATAAATGTTCATTATGGTACAACAAAAAACCCACATGATTTAAACAAAATATCGGGTGGTTCAAGCGGAGGATCTGCTGCTGCAGTTGCTGCAAATTTAATCCCTGTTGCACTTGGAAGTGATACGGGTGGATCAATTAGAACCCCATCTTCGTTATGCGGTATTGTGGGATTGAAACCAACTTATGGCGCCATTAGCCTGAGGGGTGTATTTCCAAATTCTCCTTCCATAGATCATATGGGACCAATGTGTGAGTCTGTATTATCAACAGCTATAACATATAAAACTCTAGAAGGATATGACCCATTGGATACAAAATCTGTCCAATGCAAACCCATTAATTTGGATAATCTTGAAAAATCAATCAGTGGTTTCAAAATTGCTGTTTGCCCAGACTTATATGAAAATCAGGAGATAGATTCTGATGTTTACACTAAATATATCGACACTATGAAAATTCTATCCGCTCTTAATGTGGAAGTGACAGAAATAAGATTTGAAGAAGTGAAGTTAATCCAAAACTTATTTTATGATATTGCAGGACCAGAATTCACAAAGGTCCATAAAAAACAATATGATGAGGAACCTGAAACTTTTGATCCAGATGTTAAAAAGAGAATGGATTGGTCAGTAAAGGTAGGAATCGAAGCATACCTAAAAGCAATGGACGATAAAGTAAGAATGTCAAGATTGTTAGAAGAAAAACTCAAAGACTTTGATGCATTAATTTCACCAGCCACACCTTTCACAGCACCATTAATTGAAGATTTGAAGGCTATAATTAATGGAGTAGGATATGATTATACGGTAAATATACACCGTCAATTTTTCTCTCCTTATAATGTTACTGGAATGCCATCGATAGTTTTACCCACTGGCAAAGATAAAAATAACATGCCTACATCTATTCAGATTGTTGGGAAAAGATGGTGTGAACATAGTATCCTACAAATTGCCTATAACATCGAGCGAAATATTGTGTATAATAAAACTATAAATTTTTGAGAGGTTACAATGGAAATAATAGATTTAAGCCGCGAACTTTACCATCGCACACCACAATACCCAGGCCAACCACCAATCATTCATGGTGTATGGAAAAGCCATGAAGAAGCATTTGCAGACTCAGGCAATGTTCAAGGAAATTCCGTTCATTATTTTTCAATGCCAGATCATGGAGGTACGCATATTGATGCCCCTAGACATTTTAATGTAGATGGTATTCCTATCAACGAATACCCACTTGAAAATTGTATCGTTAAAGGTATTTGTATAGATCTCAGACACATCGAACCAAAGGCTGAAATCACTCCATCAGACTTGGATGAAGCAGTTAAAAAAACAGGCTTATCCATACCGAAAGGAGGAACTGTGTTGCTATGTACAGGTCATCATGAAAGAACCTTTCCAACACCTGCGTACTCAACAGATAATCCCGGTGTTAATGTCGAAGCAACAAAGTGGCTCGCTGAACAAGGGATTGTACATTTTGGCATAGACTCCATGCGCCCAGGTCCAATTGGAAAAGTGAACGCACTCGTCCATAAAGTATGTCATGAAGTTAATATTACTCACCTAGAGAGTTTGTGTAATCTTGAAAAGATACTAGGAAGAGGTGAGTTTACCTTCATTTGCTTACCAATGGCTTGGAGGGGTGGAACTGGTTCGCCAGTTAGAGCTGTTGCTGTTTTTGATCTCTAGGGATAAAAATGTCCTTGTCTCCAAAACCACCTAGAAGAGTTGTTGTTGGAACTAATAAAGATGGTAAATCTACTGTAATTTCAGATACAGAAAATCCATATCAATACAATAGAGGTGGCGGATCAACAATCTATTTTAATGAAATCTGGACCTTTGATAGTTGTCCTATTGACTCTCACAATCATAATGATGGCGCCAACCGACCACTTAGTCATTCTCCGCCATTAAGCGGGGCACATTTTAGAGTCATAGAGTCTAAAAAAGAAGATAACAAAAAAATCGATCAAGCCGCAGCTGATAAGTTTTTTGCTTCAATGAACAGAACTGGCCTTTCTGAAAAGATGAAAAGCGACAAACATTGGAATATGCATCGTACGCGAACCGTTGATTATGGAGTTGTTACAAAAGGCAAGAGGGTACATGTTCTCCCTGACAGTGAACTAACAATGAATCAAGGTGACATCATAGTACAGTTGGGTCATTTTCACTCTTGGGATAATTCTCATGGTGCCAATGAAATGCTCTTCGTTATGATTGGAGGCGATGATGAATAATAATATGTCTTCAAATAAAAGAAGAATTGTGATTGGGCAATACCCAAATGGTGATATCAAACTCATTTCAGATGAAAATGCAAACGATGTTATTGTTGATCCTGCAAGACCTGGTTATAGATCTATAAAGATTTGGGCAACACTATCAACACCAGCAAATTTTAATGAGAATGCGGAAGATGAGAGTAATTCATATCACCATAGCCTCATTCCACCAAAAAACGGTTCAATTTGTAGATTTGTACAAATTCCACCCGATAATTCGTACAAAAAAGTTACTAATGATGATGTTAAAAGTTTCTATGAGTCAATTAATTCAGAAACTCTACGCAATACCCAGAACACAAAACATCCGTATATGCATAAAAAAAATAGTTTAGATTATGTATATATAATGTCAGGCTCCATTACTCTTGTTCTAGATGACGAAGAAATAGATTTAGAGGCAGGTGATACAGTCGTCAATATTGCAGCAAATCATGCTTGGAGTAATAAATCAGATAGCACATGTGAGCTCTTTATTTCATCACATGACGCATCAGATCACTAATTGATCTTCTCTCTCCACCAAATAACTAAACCTGCAGATATAACTAGAAAAGCTCCAAATATTGTCTGATTGCCAGGAAGGTCTGCGAATATAACAAAACCCATTATTGTTGATCCAATAATCTGTAAATATAAGAAAGGGGCAATTACAGATGATGGTGCTATTCTAAATGCTTGAGTTAAGAATAAATTTGTTGCAATAGAGCCAATTGCAATAATACCAAGTAAAAACCATTGGAAATCATTTGGGATAACTGGTGTGACGCTCTCATAACCAAATAATTCTCCTGCAAGAATTATAAATGTCATAATTATTACCGCTGTGACAGCAATGTAATATTGAAATACTGGTAAACGTGCAATATTGGCCCATTTACGTGTGATCATTGTAGCAGTACCATGAAATAAAGCGGCAAGCGCGGGGAATACTGCCCCCCATCCAACGTTGTCAAAATTAGGACCAATTACTAATAATGCACCTATCATACCTGCAAAAACTGCACTCCACCGGAAAATTCCTACCTTTTCTCTAAGTACAATTGCCGATAGAGCTGTAATGATAATTGGTGTTAAAAAGAATATTGCAACAGCATCAACAAGAGGAAGTAATGCCAGACCAGCATAAACACATATTGTACCTAAACTGGCTAATACACCCCTTAGTATTAATGGCCAACTAGGTTTTGCTATCCAATCCTCTCTTGGTATGTACAGATAGATGTATACTGATAAAACAATTATATGGATAAGAAAACGTGTCAGTGCAATCTGAGGTGGTGCCATTACATCACCAAGTAACTTCACCGATGCTTCTATAAAAGGAACTGTAATAATGAAACCAAGTGCAAAAAGGATTCCTTTTTTGGGATCATCAATAATTTCAATTTTTGTCATAAAATACTTTTAAATTTATTAGATCTGAACTTGATATTTATTGAATTTATCCTCATCAATTGAGATTCCTAAACCCGGTCCATCTTGTGGAGTCATGATATGTCCATCAAAAACTTCAACAGGATTTTTGGCAATATCATCGGCAAGATACTGACTTGATAGACTAGCGTCCCAGTCTAAAGAAGGCAATGACCTCGTGAAGTGAGCAATTGCCGCACTACCAATTGAAGTATTGGCAGCTTTACCTGCTAAATTGATATGCATTCCTAATGAATGCATTAAATTTGCAGCCTCAAATAATTGTGACACCCCTCCAAACTTAACCATCTTTAAGCTACCCCCATTTGCAGCTTTCAGATCATAATGTTTTTTTATATCATCGATATTATGAATACCTTCATCAACTCCCACAGGGGCATATGATTTTGCATTACACGCAATCATACCCTCAATATCTTTCCCACTTACTGGTTGTTCAAAAAAATCCAACCCGATATCGCCTGTTTTAGCAGCGAATGTAAGCGCATCTTTTCTATTAAATCCCTGGTTGGCATCAGCAGAGAGAGTGTGATCATGATCAAGTATTTCTTGTGCCTTATAAGATCGTTCAATATCCTGCTGCACGTCATTTGTTCCAACCTTGACTTTAAAGGATACAAAACCTTCATCTAATTTTTGACGTAATAATTTAAATTCATCATCACCACCTGCAATAAGCCAAATCATCGGTGCTTTATCTCTCTTTGATCCACCAAGAACCTCATAAAGAGGCTGATCAAGAGATTTTCCACATAAATCATAGAGGGCCATATCAATCGCCGATTTAGCCCCTGAATTTCCATAAATTGTTGGATCTATGACGTCCTTTATATCATCAGGACTTTTTACTTCTTCTCCGATCAATCGTTCTTTCATAAAATCAATTGCTGCGCACATACCTCTTGATGTCTCACCGTTAAAAAATGGTGCATAAGGTGCTTCACCCCAACCAATTTTCCCATTATTTGCCGTTATTTTTACGACCGTATTATCACAATGCATAATATGAACGCCTGACATTTTTAGCGGCACTTTTAGAGGAACTTGTATAATAAATGATTCAATATTTTTTATTTTAAACATATTAGCTCACAATTTTATCGTGTTATTTGATTTTGCAGACTCTTCCATAGCTAGGGTTATAATCAGATTTTTTCTTGCATCTTCTGGTGTAGCGATTGGACAAGGTCTCCCCATTGATAAATGGTCGAGCCATACTCGTGTCTCGTCTGCCACAGGACCCCAATAATCCCCAAGATGCCAATTTCCTGGAGTAGAACTCGATAGAAATGCAGTATTAAATTTCATATCAGGTATGTATGCATGGGGTATTCCATTATTGGTTATGAGAAGTTCGTCTGTATGATCATCATTTAAAATGAGAGCACCATCATCCCCATATACTTCAAATCTGACGCCCATTCCCAGTTGTGGAGAATGTGAAGGAAGGGCAAAGAACACACCCAAATTAACAACAGCACCGTTATCAAAGCGAATAAGACTCCAAGTTGTATCATTTACATCAAACCCTGCTTCCCTGAAAACAGTCCCTGTCCCCCTAGCTGTCACCTCTACAGGTTCTATTCCTTCAAGATACCAGCAAGATACATCCACCCAATATGTCAGGACATCTACAACTGGTGTTGCTGTGCTTGATCTTTTCAAAATTTCAATTCCTTGTGCTCTTGTATTACACGCACGAGCAGAGATTGATAAAATATTACCTATACGTCCTTCTATGAGCTGATCTTTACCTGATAAATATCTCCTTTTAAAACGCTGAGCATACCCAACCCTGAATAAAGTTTTTGTGTCTTTTGCTTTTTGAATCATTTTATCAGCATCATCAACTGTCAAGGCAATGGGCTTTTCAACCAATACAGGTTTACCTAATTCGAGAGCATGCATAACAGCATCCAGATGCTCGTGTTCGCTTGTTGACACTATTACTGTATTAACCTTCGGATCAGAAATGAGGGCATGGTTGTCATGGGTATATGTGTCTGCGTTACATCTGCTAGCAAGTTTTTTTGCATTTTCGATATTTATATCAGTAACGCCGAGATATTTAACAGCAGGATGCCCGGATGCAAGTATAGCTCTCAGCGAACCAATACGACCGGAGCCTATAACTGCGAGACCAATATCTTTTGAACTCATTTATAATTTATCCCTAATCGAGTGAATACTGTCTTCTATTAATTCCTTTGAGGGCTTCAATTCACCATTATGGATTCTTCTTGTAACTTCAACTATCATGTCATTAATGGGAGTATTTATGCCAAGTTTTTTTCCACCTTCACTGACCCATCCATTAATTTGATCCACTTCACTATATCTACCTTTCCTATGATCTTGAATTACCGTATTTAATGCGCCAGGACCTACATGCTTTGTAATGGTATCAAGTAATAATTCCTGAACTCTGTTTGAGCTTTCAATATCTTCTTTGGATAAGCCCATGATTGGCTCTAGTTTGTAACCCAATCCTTCACCTATTTTCAGAGCTTCCTCTCCAGCTTTGAGCATGACATCCCTCATTCCATCAACCTTAAAGGCATCAGCAGAGTTCATGTCTGCAATAGCTTTAAGACCCATCGACATAGCATTCACAATAAGCTTCATCCATTTTGCAGAGAGAATATTGTTGCTTACAGAAACATTACCAACATGCTTCATGACTTCTTCTATTTCACTTAATCTACTTTCCATCTCAGGTGAAAGCGCTCCAATCCCAAACCATGTTCCTTCAGGTGGCGTATTACGTTTGATTTCACCAGGAGTAAATAACTCCGAAGACAATTCAGCTACACAGGCAATCGTCCTGTTTGGACCAACAATATCAGAAATAACCTCAGCCATCATGCAGTTTTGAACGCCTACCAATATTCCATTATCAGCAAGATATGGTTTAATGAGTTCGCAAGCCCATTCAGTGTCGTATGCTTTTACAAAAACAAGCACAATATCGAACTTGTCTTTAAAGGTTGCCACATCACAGAGATGATAAGCATTAACTTTTGTCTCTAAAACACGATTTGGCATGGTGATCTTAAGACCATCGGCTTTCATTTTTTCAACGTGCTCAGGCCATTGATCGATTAATGTAACATCGTATCCTGCGCTTACAAGATCCGCTGCCGCGCAACTTCCATTAGCACCTGTTCCAACAATAGCAATTTTCTTATCACTCATATTTTTTCCTCATAAATTTAACCAAACAAAATAGTAGACAGGCACGATAAATAATGCCATGTAATAAAATCATGGTCTACAACAAAATCAAACTTATTTTTCTGATTATTCTCCCTTTTGGGATTGGATATTTGCTCTCTTTCTTTTTAAGAAATACAAACGCTATTTTAGCTCCTGAACTTTCAGCAACGTTTTCACTTAACGCAACCGAAATTGGATTTTTAACCAGTATTTTTTTCTTTTCGGGCGCAATACAATATATCCCCCTTGCAATTCTGTTAGATAAATTTGGTCCAAAAAAAATATTTATCGGTGAAATTATATTAGCTATTTTCGGATGTATATTAACATCATATGCTGATAATTATTTAACTCTTGTCATTGGACGCGCGCTGCTCGGTTTTGGAATAGGATCATGCCTCACAACAGCCCTAAAGTCCGTTACCATTTGGTTCCCTAGTGAATTTTGGGCTACTGCGAATGGGATGATTTTATTTAGTGGGTCAATTGGCGCTATCCTCTCAACAAAACCACTACAAATATTTATGATGCACTATGATTGGCGGGATATATTCTTTATTGGGTTTGTTGTATGCATCGGTTTGTTAGCATTAGTTATATTTATGATGCCCGATAAAGAAGTGGAACAGCCTGAAGTAAAGCAATCCAATTTTTATGTATATATGCAGATCATCAAGAACCAAAATTTCTATACCTTGGCACCAGTCTCCGCTCTTGGTTTAGCAAGTTTCTTTTCTATTCAAGGACTTTGGGCAAATGGCTGGATGGCTGATGTGGCTGGTTTATCACAATCAGAAATTGGTATTCGCCTTCTCATCGTTGCCATAGCGATGTCATTCGGAACACTGGGTAATGGTGCTATGGTGGATTATTTATCAAAAAGAGGAATAAACAGGGCAAAATACTTAGCAACAGGATTGATGATTTTATTTCTTATCCAAATATCCTTTGCTCTTAACATAGATACAGATGGTTATTGGCAATGGGTCTTACTTGGATTAACTGGAAACATTGGTGTTCTTGTTCATCCAATTTTGAATAAAACATACCCACCTGGGTATTCTGCACGTTCGATATCTACGATAGCAGTATCCACATTTTTACTCGTCTTTTTAATCCAGTTTAGTATTGGCTATATTCTTGATATCTGGGGACCAAACGAACTGGGTTCGTATCCAAAAGTTGCGTATAATTATGCATTTGGTATGCTAGTAATAGTCGAAATAGTATTCTTTAGCTGGATGCTATTAAATATTAGAAAATTAAAGATAAATTTTTAATTCAAGCATTTCATGTTCAAGATTAAAGAAATTCAGATCCATAATATTGGGCTTCCTCTTCAACAAACCATTCATATGTCTAAGGTAACTATTGAGAAGAGCAATAGTATTATCATTAAAGCAATCAGCACCAATAATCAGGTGGGTTGGGGTGAAGCTGCAGCATCCCTCTCCATGACAGGAGAGAGTGCTATAGGAATGATCAAAGTACTTGAATACATTCGGTCAGATATTATTGATAGAGAAATCAAAAGCTTTGATGATATTTCAACCTCTGTCCAAACAGCAATATATGGAAATTATGGCGCAAAATCGGCAATGGAAGTTGCCCTAATCGATTTGTTTGCAAAAACACAAAAAGTTAGCTTTAGTGACATTATTGGCACCGAACTTAGAAGTGAACTACCTATCATCTGGAGAATTGCTGGCTCAGAAAATGAAATTGAAGAGGCAAAACAAAAAAGAGACGAGGGGTTTAAAGCATTCAAGATTAAGGTTGGTGCAAAAAATATTGATGATGATTTACGGAGAGCTGAACAACTAAGAAAATCACTAGGTGATGCAGTTCAACTCACTGCAGATGCCAATGCAGGATACTCAAGAGAAGCTGCTCTCAAATTTTGTTCACAAGTTGATCATGTAGGTCTGGATTATATGGAACAACCTGTCAATGGTTATGATATTGAGACAATGGGAGAGTGTAAAGCTCTAATGAACACACCTCTCAGCGCAGATGAGGGAATTCATTCCTTGGGTGATTTAGCGATGCACCAAGAAAAGAAAGCTGCCGATGGGGCAAGTCTTAAACTCATAAAATTTGGAGGTACTACATCACTTTTTAATGCCGTTAATTATATGAATGACAACGATATGCATGTCAATATCAGCGGCAAGGCAGGGGACTCATCAATAAGTGCGGCAACAATTGGGCATATCTCAAAAGTTGCGAGCAAACTTGATTGGTTCAGTAATGTAAGCATTCAATATCTCGCCGATGATATTATTCGTAATCCTATGGCTATTCAGGATGGAAAAATTATATTAAAATCAGGCTTAGGTTTAGGCATCGACGTCGATGAAGAGAAAATTTCGCAATACGCAATATAGGGGTGTGTAATATGATACTTGTAAAAGGACGAACAACATCGGGTAATGTTATGAAAGTTACCTGGATCTTAGAAGAACTCAATCTTCCATATGAAAGAGAAGACATAGGAGGAAAATTTGGAAAAAATAAAGACCAGGACTATCTTGATTTGAACCCAATGGGTCTGGTTCCAACATTCATTGATGGAGATACTGTTCTTTGGGAATCCAACACCATTGTACGCTATGTTGCTAATAAATATAGTGCTGGTAATATGGCTCCAAATGATCTTGGTGAAAGAGCTAAACTTGAACTATGGATGGATTGGCAGTTATTTGCAATCAACCCAATGATGCGCCCTGTTTATCATGGTATAATCCGTACAAAACCAGAAGATAGAAACTGGGATGAGATAACCAGAAATATTGATCGTGGAAATGAACTTTGGGCAATGCTTGATAAACATTTAGAAGGTAAAGAATTTATCGGTGGAGATAAACTAACTATTGCAGATTTTCCTCTGGGACCTGTTATTCATCGTTTTCATGCCATTACAGAAAATAGACCCTCTATACCAAATGTTGATCGATGGTATAATAATCTAAAAAAATCTGAAGCTTATCAGAAGATTGTGATGATCCCACTTGAATAATTTAATTAGGTAGTGAATTTATACCGTAGCGATTTGCTATTTTTTCAAGTTGTTCATATACAGCTGGAGTTATGGGGATTCCTAATCTTGTATTTTCCTCTATGGCAATAGCTTCAGGTTCTCCATGAATGTAGACTCTGTCTTGGTCAGGTTCTTTTTTTGCACCACGAATAATTTCATACGTGGCATCCATCTCTTTTTGAATTTCTTTTGGATCTCCAAAACCATCTAATCTAATAGCACCCATAAGATGGCCCATCGCGGGACGTTCAGTACCTCGAGCTCCTCTTATTCTATCAGCGAACGAAGTCCCCGTTACCGCACCGCATAATAACTCAACCATAAGGTTCAAACCATAACCTTTATGACCACCTGTTTCCATTCCGGATCCTCCTAATGGAAGTAAAGGAGCACCGTATGTTAAGACACCGTTATCATCCAAAACAGGTTTATCGCCAGTTGGTGATACCCATCCATCGGTTATTTCTCGCCCTTCACGAAGAGCAGTTTCAATTTTTCCAACAGCAACCGTTGTGGTTGCCATATCTAGCAAAAAGTTCGTGTATTCTCCACCTGGAATTGCGACAGACATAGGGTTAGTTCCTAGCATCGACTCCCTCGCGTAAGTTGGCGTTGTACGCCCTCCACTGTTAGACATAGAAATCCCAATAAACCCTCTCCTCATGGCAATATCCGACCAATACCCTGCAAAACCAAAATGACTGGAATTCGCTACTCCTACGAAGCCTGTCCCGTATTCTTCAGCTACTTCCATAGCTTTTTGCATAGCCCTATTCGCAGCGATGATCCCTATTGCGTTATCAGCATCCAAAAGACCAGTTGTCTTTGAATTCATCTTGAGATCAAAATTTGGATGAAGATTGAGTGTACCTTTCTCAAGTCTTACAATAAAATAACTTAATCGTGCAGCCCCATGACTTCTTACTCCCCTTAAATCAGCACCAACTAATACATCCGATACAAGATCAGCATCTTCCGGCTCAACGCCAACTCTAATCAAGGCTGTAGATAGAAAATCTTTCACAACAGAGGGATCATGCCTCTTCGTTCCTTTGGGTAATGGGGATGTTTCAACCATGTCACTGTCTTTCAAAAAATAGATAGTAAATATACAAATCTGTTATAATATATTTTAAAATTTTATCTTTAGGAAGGGATTTGATAATGAAAAATAGGTCGGGCGCTCATGTGTTAGTTGAGTCACTAGTCAATGAAGGTTTAACAACTATTTTTGGAATACCCGGTGTTGACACATTAAGCGTTTATGATGCATTTCTTGATCACCCTTCCGTCAAAGCAATCAATGTTAGACATGAACAGAGTGCTGTATTTATGGCGGATGGATATTACCGTGCATCTGGCAACGTTGGTGTTGCTCTTACAAGTGGTGGTCCAGGAGCCCTAAATACACTAACAGCAATGGGTACAGCACATAATGACTCATCAGCTATCCTTCATATTCTCAATGATAACCCTGCCCATGTTAGGGCGAAGGGTAGAGGTTACTTTCATGATGTAAGGGATCAATATGGAATATTTAGGCCAGTTATTGATTTTGGTTACCAAGCAACGATGCCTCATGAAATTCCTGATTCAATCAGAACAGCAATGACAGCTTTAAAAAGTAGAAGACCAAAACCAGCGCTTGTAGAAATTGGCGGTGATGCCTTTAAGATCCCAAGTGACATTAATATTGGTAGCAAGTCATCCAGCCACAGAAGAGCAGCAAATGATGATGAGTTGAACCAAGTTATCGAAGCATTATCCGAGTCAAAGAAGCCCCTTATTTGGTCCGGTGGAGGTGTTGTGCATGGTGATGCAACAAAAGGTTTGATTGCATTTGCAGAAAAACTTAATGCTCCTGTTATTACCTCTCAAACCGGAAAAGGCTCTATTCCTTTTGATCATCCCCTACATGTTGGAAATTGGAGCAATGAGAAACCAGTTCGGGAATTTATAGATGATACAGACCTAGTTATAATACTTGGCAGCCGTTTATCTTATTTCCCAACAGGTGGCTGGACTCTCAAATTCCCTGGTAAAGTCATTCAAATTGATATTGATCCAGCAGAACTGGGAAGAAACCATCCTGTTCATATGGGTATTGTTGGGGATTTGGGTGATGCGCTGGCTAGAATTAATAAACTCATTAATGCAAAGAAACTAACTTTTAATACAGCTGAGAGAAAACCTGAAATCAAAGCACTACTTGATAAAATTCACTCTGCCTTAGGTAAACCTGTAGAAGTTGATGTTCTCGACCAATTAAGAACAGCATTACCTCATGAAACTATTGTCTTTAACGATCCAACTACGATCGTTTTTTGGATGCGCTCATACTGGAAAACATATCTTCCAAGAACTTGGTTCGTACCTTCCGGATTTGGAACATTAGGATTTGCTCTACCTTCTGCAATTGGTGCAAAAGTTGCACGCCCAGATGTGCCTGTAGTAGCCATGCATGGCGATGCAGGTGTTATGTTCACCATTCAAGATCTTATGACTGCTGTTGAACACAATATTCCTGTGATTTTATTTGTTTTTAATGACCAAGGATACGGCGTAGAAAGAAGACACCAAGATCATCTTTATGGACGTAGAAGTGGGGTTGATATCCAATCACCTGATTTTGTAGGACTTGCTAAATCATTTGGTGCCCATGGGGTAAGGGTGGATGATATAACAAAAGTAGGAGAGACAGTATCGGAAGTGCTCAATATTAATAAACCTACTTTAATTGAGGTGCCTTGTGATTTTAAACACCCTGGTTATGGATCGTTTATTGACTGGTCAAAGCATTAAAACTCTATAAATAAATTTACTAATGACATTACTATTATTTTCTCAAATTGTATTTGTATGCCTCTTGGGAGCTATGTCCCCAGGTCCCAGCATGGTTGTGGTTATCAATAATGCTGTATTTAAGGATCGCCTTCATGGTATGCTGACCGCCATTGGGCATGGGCTCGGAATTGGCATTTATGCTGTATGTGCTGTCTTAGGAATAGGACTGATCATTCAAACAAATATAATGGTCTTCAATGGTATCAAGCTATTATCCATTCTGTTCTTATTATACCTTGGAATACAATCAATACGTTCAAGGGATAGACTTACATTTGAAAAAAATGAGGTCCGTGGCAAAATTGAATCATTCGGGCAAGGCTTTAGTATTTCTATCCTCAACCCCAAAATATTTATTTGGTTTGTAGCAATCTATTCCCACTTTATGTCTAATGATAATAGCCTAACCCTCAATATTTCGCTTATCCTAATCGCGAGTATCGTTGATGCGTTATGGTACATTCTATTGGTTCAAATGGTTACTTCACAAAAAATATTCAAATTAATTAAAATGAAATACAACGGCCTTCAACCAATTATCGGTTATCTTCTGGTTTTAATAGCAATACTTGTATCTATCGACATGTTTGAATAATAATTTTTTGATCCTATTTGTGTTACAAACCCGTATCATAAATATGCTATTAGGGAAAAAAATATCTTTTGCAGACCCTTCTGTAAGATCTCCAATTGCCCTTTCAAATAAGGTATTTGCTATATTATTTATATTACTCGTGTTTGATGTTGGTACAACCTATGCCATGCATAATGATAATTTGATCGTTACAGACGGTATTTTCTATAAAGCCGACACCCTTCAAAAATTTACAGGTGTTACAACTGGGAAAGAGCAATTCACAATTGAAAATGGTATTTTAGAAGGTCCTTATTCACGTTTTTACGATAATGGAAGACTAAGGGAAGAAGGAAGCTTCTCAAAAGGTAAGATGCAAGGCATTATTTATTATTATTACCCAAATGGCCAGTTAAAGAGAATTGCAAACTATCAATTCGGTATTAAAGATGGGGAGATGGTCGAATATTGGTCCAATGGTATGATGTTCGCTCAATTTCTTTTCAAGAATGATCTAGAGAACGGCAAACAAATCATCTATAGCAGGACCGGTGGTATAAATTATGCCCTCTCTGGCATTTATGTGAATGGCACAAAAGTTGCTTCATTCACAAATTGATCCTATAAATTATCTATGACATTTATTCTCATAGGCTTAGTTTTATACACACTTCCAATTGTTGTATTCAATTACGTTTTAAATAAACACGATAATATTCTTGATAATATGCCTTACACAGCAGAAGAGTTTGGAAGAACTATTCTTGATGAATTAGGAATAAAGGATGTTGAGATAGAGGCAACAAGTGCTGGCGACCATTACGACCCTGACAAGAAGAAAATACGTATAAAGAATTATCGACTGAATAGAAAGAGTATTACAGCATTATCAATCATCACACATGAAATAGGCCATGCTATTCAAGATCATGAAGATTATGCCCCGCTAAATAGACGCCAAAAAATCCTAAAAAGGACCACCTGGATCTCAAGGTTGGCTGGCGGTATAATGTATATTGGTATAGGGCCTATAATTGCAACAGGCATGATCCCTCTCGTTAAGTTATCTGCCTTGATTATTCTATCAAGTATACTAATTAGTCTAATTTTACATGTTATAACATTAGACGTTGAATTTGATGCGAGCTACAAAAGAGCTCTTCCATTATTAAGAGAAAAAATTCCTGAAAATTACCATTCTCAATGCAATAGGGTACTTACAGCAGCTGCATTTACATATGTTGTGGGATCATTAGCAAGTTTTTTAAGTCTCAGGTACGCTTGGGCTATAATTCAACGTGTTTTTCGATGAATTAATTAATCTTTGGTATTTTTAGCCATAGATTTGCCTTGCTGAATCGCAAGATCTTGAAGGTCTGCCACTTGGTCTGTTTCGTCAACGATCTCTGTACCCAAAATAGTTTCTACCACATCTTCCATTGTAACAACACCTGCAACACTATTAAACTCATCAATAACAAGCGCGATATGTTCATGATTTTTGATGAAATCATTAAACATATTCAACATACTATGTGTTTCGGAAACTGTTATGATATTTCTTTTAAAATCTTTTAGTTGTTTGTGATCTTCATCATCAAGAAGATGTTCAAGAACTTCATCCTTAAGGATATAACCCGTAATAATTTCTGATTCTTTGCTTTCTTTTAAAAGTATTCTTGAAAAGATTAGGTCTTCTTGAAGATCATAAAATTCTCGTGCATACATTTCCTCTGGTTCAGATACAAGAACTGATCTTGGTGTCATCACGTCTTTCACTTGATAGTTTTTAAAATGTAATAAGTTATATATGAGTCGGCTTTCAACCTGATCAAGTTTCCCTTCACTGGAACCAATCTCAGCCAACGCTAAAAAATCAGCTCTTGAAAAAACCGTTCTTTCGTCATTTTTATTCAGTAATCTTGTATAAACCTGCAGAAACCATATTATCGGCCTACCGACAGTAAGCATGATATTCAAGCTAATGGCTGCAAATGGAGCAAGTCTTTGCCAATTGTTTGCGCCGATAGTTTTTGGAGTTATTTCAGAAAAAATTAGAATACATGCAGTCATTACCAATGGCACAAATAACCCTGTGATCGTTGGATAATCTAACCATATTTTTGATGCTTCCTTACCAACCCCTATTGCACACCAAGTATTTGCAATGGTATTAAGTGTGAGAATAGCTGCTAATGGTCGATCTATATTATTTTTATAGTCATTTAATAAAGTGCCTACCCGCGAACCTTCGTTAAGTTTCACTTGAGTATAAGAGTGCGTTGTGCTTAGTAGCACAGCCTCTAACAATGAGCAGAAAAAGGAAATACCAATTGCGGCAACAAAAAAAACAATAAGGCTTGTGTACATTGTGGTGAATTAATTCATCATAGTATTTATTAACAGGTAGCCTTACTTTTAGTTAGTGTATTCATAATAGAACATTATAGGAAATATTACGGTAGTTCAACATAAACCGATCAAAAAAAATTTGAGCCCCTATAAATATATTTCTTTTATTATTTGGTTGAAGGCTTTGGATTCTTCAAATTGGATCCAATGACCTGAATTTTTAATTTGATGACATTTAATACTTGGTATCAATGAAGTCATGATTTGATGTGCATCATCATATCCATTAATTAGAGTTACATCAAATTCTCCCCATATGATGTCAATTGGTTGAGTAATATCTAATAACCTGTTGGGGAGATCATGGGATGCAACAATATCAAGGCTACGAACCTTTCCACCACGAGTGTTAAGTGTTTGAATTGTTATTGCTTGTTCATCAATCTTTTCTAACTTATGAATCATCATAACTGATAAATTATATCTTTGTGCTTCAAATAATTCTTCTTTTGTTTTTGCGGCTCTCCAATTTCTCATTTGAGGACGTTTAAACGGCATATTACCTGTTCGGTTATATCCGACTAAGGTTAACCGATTGACTTGATCACCTGCAAATTTCATCATATGTGACCCAATTACCGATCCAAAAGAAAAACCAACAATATTAAATTTTTGTTCATTGATAAGTTCTTTCATAGCTGAACATAAGGTTTGAGCGTATTTATCTACATTTGGTAACTCTGGTAGTGCCTCCGATTCACCAAATCCAGGCAAATCGGGAATAATGAGCTGAAAATTTTTTGATAGTTCTTCAATGTTTCTCAGCCAATGGAGCCATGATCCATAGCCACCGTGCAACATCAATAGAATGGGCCCATGATCACCCCAAAGACGAAATGATATTTTTGTTCCCTCTTCAGTTGTCGCAAATTTTTGTTGAGAGGAGTCTCTTATCTTCTCAATCTCTTTGTTATGTTCAAGTTCCATAGTCGTATTTAAATAAACAAATTATTTAGTATTGTATAGGATAATATTATAAAATATATTTTGATTATCTAAACACACATCCATAGAGGAAAAAATTCGATACCCCGCACTTCATAGTAAGTATTTTAGATACTATCTTTTTGGTATGACACCATCCATGCAAGCCGTATGGATTACTCGGATCGTCATCAGCTGGATAGCATGGGATCTAACAGGTTCGAGTGCTTATGTTGGTTTGTTATCATTCTTTCTATTTCTCCCATATATTACAACAATCCCTTTCTTTGGGGTTTTGCTTGATCGAATTGAGCCCTTGAAAACAGCCATACTGGCTCAATTTATTCAAGGCTTGGCAGCTTTCTCAATTTTTCTTCTGCATGTTTTTGGAATCTTATCAATTTTTAGTTTGTGTATTATTTCATTGATTATTGGCACAGCAAATAGTGCCCAAGGATCAGCCCGTCAAACAATTGTACCCCGTATCGTAGATAAACCAACCATAGCAAACGCTGTTGCCTTTAACGCAATGAACTTCCAGGTAGCACGTATCATAGGTCCAGGTATTGGAGGGATTTTAATTGGATTAGTTGGAACACAATATACTATTCTAATTTCCTCGTTTTTCTTTATCCCAGCTCTAGTGACACTCTCACTTATAAAGCTCGCACCAAAGCAAAGTGAACCAAAAACAAAGGATACGAATTTTATGGGTGAGTTAGTTGATGGAGCAAAATTTGCATATAAAAATGTGATTATCCTAGAATGTATAATACTTACATTCATCGCATCAATTATCATTAGAGGATGCCATGAATTATTACCTGCACTGGCTGATGGTAAATTTAATATGGGAGCAGAAGGCCTGGGTAATATAATGGCTGCAGCTGGTGTTGGTGCATTAATTAGTGCATTTCTAATTGCTTCACGTAAGAAAACATATAATGATAATGGCATCCCTTTAATTGCTAAAATATCACTTATTATTGGCTTATTATCAGTAACAATACTTGGTCAAGCTGACACATGGAATATGGCGCTATTTGCAGCATTTATCAGTGGTGCATGCGTAACAAATGTTGCTATTGACATGCAATCAACGGTTCAAATGCAATTAACAGATTCATACAGAGCAAGAGTTGCAAGTTTATGGCTTGCTACGGCAATTGGTGGGAATGCAGTTGGCTCAATATTAAATGGAATATTTTCTGATATTTATGGAATATCAAACACATTCTTTTATGTAGGCATCATAGGAATTATACTTGTAATTTTTACACAAACGGCTCTTATAATGAATAACAAATCCTATAAGATATAATGACAAAAAAACAAGTTCAAAAGCAAGCACCAATAGCCGTATTATTTACGATGCTATTTGCAGGGCAGATTGCATCTACCATTTTTCTTCCTGGTTTACCCTCTATTGCTGTCGAGCTGCAAATTCCTCGATCTATTGTTCAGATCATGGTCCCTGTGTATCTTGCTGCCTTTGCATCAACTCAATTGATTATTGGCCCTTTATCAGATAAATTTGGAAGAAAGCCGATAGTATTACTTGGTATTTTACTTTTTACATTTGCAAGCTATCTATGCGCGAATGCTAATGATATCCAAACACTGCTTCTTTGCAGAGTTGCGCAAGCAACTGGAGCATGCTCCACTTTGGTAATTAGTAGAGCAATTATTAGAGATACTTCCGAGGGCCTAGCAGCTGCAAAAGCTATGTCCTATGTTGCTATTGCAATGGCTATTGGCCCAATTATGGCTCCTTTTATCGGAGGTTTCTTAACCGGATGGTTTAGCTGGAGAGCTACATTTTTATTTACAACCTTAATTGGTTTCATAATTCTAATCTTAATATCAATCAATTTAAAAGAAACACTACCAAAAGAGATGAGAAACCCACCTAAATTAGGTGCCCTTTTTAGCAATTATATTGATCTTTTGAAAAATAAGAAATTCACTGCTTACAGTTTGATAACCGCATTTGCAAGCGGAGCTATGCAAGCCTATGTGGTTTCATCTCCTATTATTTTTATTGTTTTGATGGGGGTATCACCTGAAGTGTTTGGTTTTTATGTTATGGTTATGCCCTCTCTTTTTGTTCTTGCAACATTCATTTCCCGCAAACTCATGGATTATATTTCGGTTGATCAGATAATAATAATTGGAGGTATCTTCAGCTGTTCAGGTGGGGTTTTACAATTATTTTTTGGTATTAGTGAGGTTCAGACTCCTATGCCAGTATTGATAGCTTTTGCAATTTCTAATTTTGGGACAGGACTTGTGCTAGGCAATTGCTATGCAGCAGCATTAAATTCAGTAAAACCTGAAATTGCAGGTTCTGCATCCGCCTTAGGTGGTTTTTTACATTTTGGATGGGGTGCATTAATAACAATCACATTGGCCAACATTGAAATGACCTCATCTTTTGTATTTAGCGTTGCTCAGTTGACAACAACAAGCCTTGCATTAGCAACAATAATCATATTAAATTTTATATTTAATAGAAATTCATAACAATGAACGTAATACAGCTTTACCAAAATAGTGAGTCCAAATTTAGGACTGGGACAACATTACTTATGCCATTTGTAATGATTACCGTAATATTATCTGAATGGACAGGTTTTCGGACTCCATATATTATATCAGCTATCCTTATTCTTGCTTATTTATCTATGTCATTGAATAACCTTACTTTATCCCGCAAGATGTTCTTAGTTGTTGGCTTACTTTTAACGTTTATTTCAATATTTTTATTACCAAATTGGCTTAGTGTTTCAATCGAAGCCCTCACAAAATCTACATTTGTTGCAACCTTTTTTCTATCCCTTTGTGCTCTTAGAAAAGCAGCAGCTTCCTCACCAGCAATGGAAAAATGTGGGAGGTATTTGGCAGAACAAAAAGCAAGTATAAGATACGGAACACTTACTTTTGGTGGTCACATGTTTGGTGTAATTCTAAGTTTTGGAGCAATTTCGTTACTTGGAAGCCTTGCAGAAAAAGGCGCGAACGCAATTACCAATGAAGAGTCCCGTGACTTAAACAGAAAAGCAATGTTACTTGCTGTTCAACGAGGTTTTGTTGCAATGACCTGCTGGTCACCCCTTACCTTTTCAATAGCTATCACAACTTCTGTTATTCCCAATACATCCTGGAAGGGCGCTGCTGTATCATGTATTACTAGTGCTCTCATTCTTATAATACTTGGCTGGGCACTGGACTATTTTAGTAGTAAAAAATTAAAAGATAAGATGGCAATGCCAGAATTTAAATCTAAAGGAACTTGGCGTGCGCTTATCCCGTTAGCTTTCATTTTTATAACACTTCTCGGAATCATATTTCTTCTCATGGGGTACACAGATCTCAAAGCTGTTCCAGTTGTAATGCTTGTTGTTCCAATTTACAGCATCATCTGGGTTGCATATCAGAATACCGGAAATACTAAAATGATGGTCTATAATACTATACATCGAGCAGATGAGTTTGTTAATGAGGACATATATAATTACAAACAAGAGTTAATAGTTCTGATCATGGCTGCGTTCATCGGTATCATGGGATCAAGTCTAATCAATAATGTAGCTGGGGAGAGTATGTCATTTTTGAATTCCATTCCTGCACCTATAATTCTTGTTTCAATTATCTGGATAATGCCAATTTGTGGTCAAATAGGTATGAATCCTATTTTAGCTGTTTACATGATAGGTCCACTAATCCCATCTGCGGATGTGATGGGTATATCTCCAAATAGCATTATTGTTGCTTTAACAGCCGGATGGGCAATCTGTGGAATTAGTTCACCATTTACAGCATCGACATTATTGATTGCAAAATTAGGTAGAGTAACACCACACTATGCCGGTCTAAATTGGAATGGTTTGTTTACAATTATCGGTGGACTGTTATTATCTGTTTGGATTATAATAGCTAATGAATTTATAGTTAAATAATATGGATATATTAGCTTATAAATGGTTTATACTCGGGGGTTTTTTAGGGATCGTTCAATTTGCTTTGATTATTTATCGAGGTAAAAAAGAAATTCCTGGACCAGCTCAGTTTTTAATATATGGAGCTATCCTTGGAGCCTTCGTCTATGGGTGGTTAATCACTCTAATTGATAAATATCTTTTCTAAAGGGAGAAAGAAATGAAATATCCTCCAATACACATCCGTGATGTTCCTATTGCAAAAATGGAAGAAAAAAATGGTTGGAATATATCTGAGTTTAGATTGCCAATAACAGGCGAGAGTGGTTCTTCAACTACAGTATTCCATTCAATATTCAAACCAGGTTCAACTCATAGCAAACATTTACACTCAAGATGCCCAGAGATTGCAATGTATTTAAAGGGCCATGGACTAGTTGGACAAGGAACAGGCAGAACAAATGTTAGAGCTGGTCATTTTAGAGTTATGCCAGCAAATTCAGAACACTTCTTTCATAACGAAACGAAAGATTCAGACGCAGAGGTAATCGGATTCTATATCGGTGCAAAAGACGTCGAGGATACTGGCTACAAATATTGCGGCCCAGTAACAGAACACGATCTCAACACTGAGAGAGCAGGCTTCAACGAAGGAATATTAGTTCACATTGATGATGTTGAGCCAGAAAAAATGGATGAAGGTGATGGTTGGTCAATCACAGACTTTCGTTTACCAATAAGCAAGAAAAATGGTTCTACAACCACTGTATTCAATGCCAAGTTTATGCCTGGCTCAATACATAAAAAACATATGCATACAAATTGTGAAGAAATCTATTATATAGTCTCGGGTAGAGGTATAGCTGGAGCTGGTGGTGAAAAAACTGAAATCGAAGCAGGACATTTTCACTATATTCCAAAGGGTGTTGAGCACTGGCTTTACAACACTAGTGATAGTGAGCCAATACACGCTGTAGGATTGTATATAGGCTCAGGTAGTGTTGAAGAAACAGGGTACGTATACCTGGGAGATGTAACTGAACATGATATTACTTTATAAAGCTTAGGAGATTAAAAATGAAATTCTTATACTTTAATGACTTTAAATTAGGGGTGTTAAAAGGAGATAACGTTGTAGAAATAACTGACCTATTATCAGATATTCCTGTTCGTGACTCAAGAGATCTTATAAATGGATTAATTGAAAACTTTGATAAATATAAAAAAACCATAGAAGATTATATAGCTCAAAATGATGGGATTGCATTAAAAGGTTTGAAACTAAGAAGCCCATGTCCTCGTCCAAATAATATTGATTGTATGGCTGTCAACTATATGGAAGATGGGACAAGAAAAGAACCAGCTCCTATTAATGCTTTTCATAAAGCAACAAATACTGTCATTGGTGATGGAGATACAATGGAATTAACAGATATTCCGGCAACAATATTTGAGGGCGAGGCTGAGCTTGCTGTTATCATAGGTAAAAGAGCCGAAAATGTGAGTGAAAAAGATGCTATGGACTATGTTTTTGGATATACAAACATTATAGATGGCTCAGCAAGAGGTTTGATAGCCTCCAACTTTTTCTTTTCAATGAAATCTCGTGCTTCTTATACCCCAGTTGGACCATACTTAGTCACAAAAGATGAGATAGATGATCCACAAAAACTACAGATTGTCCTAAAAAATAATGGCGAGGTAATGCAAAACTTCAATACCGATGATATGGCACATAAAATACCTCGTTGTATAGAATGGCTGAGTTCAATCCATACATTAGAACCTGGTGATATTATAGCAACAGGGACTAATCATAGAGGATTAAATCCCTTCATGGATGGAGATCATATTGAACTAGAAGTGGAGAAAATTGGAACACTAAATGTTCACATAAATGACCCACTAAAAAGGACTTGGGAAAGAGTAACCCGAAAGGTACATGTTGAAGATAGAGGGCTCGAGGGAGCTCATACGCCCCAGCTTACCGGAAAGTATGCTAAAGGCGAAGAAGCGAAAGTATCCTCAGATAAAGATAGAAAACTTACCAGTATCTAACTTACTCAATATTAAATAATTTTAGTGCTGACTGACCTACAACATTTTTCTTTTGTTCGTCAGTCAGATTACTATCAACAATGTGCTGTACTGGAAAATATTCAGCCATATCATAAGGATAGTCCGTTCCAAGTACGACATGATCATCTCCATAATTATTAACCAGATACTCTAACTGCTGATGTGTGAAAACTGTAGTATCAAAATAAAGTTTCTTTAAATAGCTTGTTGGAGGATTTGGTAAATTCCCATATGAGTCACGACGTGCGCCCCATGAGTGATCAATTCTTCCAGAGTAGGCTGGAAGGAAACCTCCACCATGAACACCGAGTATTTTTAAGTTCTTGTATCTCTCTAGAAGTCCATTAAAGATAATGTAGTGTAAGGCAACTGTAGTATCTAGAGGGTTACCAATCACATTAGTAAAGTAGTACCCACCAAATCTTTCGCCGTGGGAAAAACCAAGCGGATGAAGCATTACAGTTAGATCATACTCTTCAACCTTAGCCCAAAACTTATCTAGAGAACTATCTGATATTTCCATACCATTTACGTTTGTAAGAATTTGTAGACCTTTTAAATCTGTTTCTTTCTTAATATAATCAAGTGTATCAAGTGCAATCGATAATTCTTGAAGAGGTACAGTTCCAAGCCCAACAAATTTATCTGGATGAGCATCAACCCAATTTTGGATACCATCATTAACAAGTCTTGACACCTTGTTTGCGTCTTCACCTCTTGCCATATAGTAACATTGGTTTGGAACAGATGCTATAACCTGCTTATCAATACCCTGTGCTTCAAGAACTTCCAAACGATCTGGAATGCTTGATAATGCAACTGTTCTATCTTTGTCTTGAAGTTGCTGAATTTCAAGTGTCTCTGCACTTGAATTATGTACAAATGGAATATCTCCAAGATTATATAATGGACTTATATAATCATGTGCTTCTGGAATAAGAACATGCGCATGAGTATCAATTACTATTGAATCCATTTTAATTTTTCTTGTTGAAACGTCTCTTGCTGATGTTGGTCCATATCTGTTTGGACTGTCACCTAATTTAGGTGTATCAATTACACTGTGTGACATTTTATTTACCTCTAAAATTCAATTATGTTATAAGATTGATACATATTATCCAAAAGAGTTCTAAAGGGAAATGAAAAAAAATATTTTACATAAAAAATCATTTACAGAAATTAACGAAGACCTAGTTCTGGGAAATATTTCGGTCATAGATATAGCTAATGAAGTAATTGAAAATTATGACTCTGATCCAGTAGCCAAAAGTGCATATGTGGAATTTAATTCAAAAACTATACTTCAAAAAGCTAGCCAAATAGACAATATTAAAGACAGGAAATATCATCCATTGATGGGTATCCCTACTTCCGTAAAGGATTTATACGGTGTCGAAAATTATAAAACAAGAGCCGGTTCACCAAAAGAATTACCAGAAAAATGGGAAAAAGAAGGTCCCATTTTAAATACCTTACAATACCATAATTCCCTCATTACAGGGAAAACACATACTGTAGAATTTGCTTTCGGAGGTGTTGGAATAAACCCCCATTGGGGCACTCCAATAAATCCTTGGGATAACATTAATCATAGAGTTCCTGGAGGCTCGAGTGCGGGTGCGGGGGTCAGCCTTTGCACAGGAACAGCTGCATTGGCACTTGGAACAGATACAGCTGGATCTGTTAGGATTCCTGCATCAGTAACTGGTAATGTAGGACTTAAAACGACGAAAAATAGATGGTCAACTGATGGCATAGTTCCACTTAGTAAAAGTTTTGACACACCTGGAACTCTTGCTCACACTGTTGAAGATACAATATATGCATTTGAAGAATTTGATAAATCAAGTCTCTATTATAAAAATGAGAAAAAATTAACTATTGATGACGAAATAGCTTTCACATTTACTACATACGATTGGTTTAATGAAAAATGTGATAATAACATTTCATCAGAATTTGAGAGAGTCTTAAACGCAGTTGAAAAGAAAAGTACTCGTGTTAGTACAGAAAATTTAAATGAGATTGATGAGGCATATTTCCTTTTCACACAAGGTGGTTTGGCAGCAGCAGAATTTGCGTCATTCATAAATGGGGAGATGGCCCATTTAAAAGATAGCCTTGATCCTAATGTGGCATTTCGTATCAAGGATATGCATACATTTTCAGCATTAGAATATCTTCAGAGAAAAGATCTCTTAGAAGAAATGTCCCTATCATTAAATGCAAAATTTAATAAATTTGATGTAATTATTACGCCAACTGTTCCAATTTCCCCTCCTATTGTATCAGATCTAGCTGACTCAAAGAAATACTCTGAAGCAAATGGATTAATGCTTAGAAATACTTCGCCCGTAAATCTGCTGGGACTTTGTGCGATTTCTATACCAATTGCCCTTGATCAAAGTAACCTACCAATTGGAATGCAAATAATTGCGCCATCATTCAAAGAGAGAAAATTGTTATCAATTGCCCAAAAAATTGAAAACCAAATTGGTAACAAATATCAAAATCTTTGTTGAGTTTATAAATTTATGTTATGGAATTTGATATATTACTGATTAATTCGTCAGTAATCCGTGGATTTATTGCTAACCATCTAACCCATGACAATGCCGCTTGATTAAGTAACATTGGAATCCCATTTAAGTAATCATGATTATTTCTTTTTGCTTCAACAACTAATCTAGTTTCTAGTGGATTATAAACTAAATCTATAACTAGAGATTTTTCTTTCTGATGTGATAAATCAATTTTTATATCATCTTTTCCTAACATTCCTAGACTTGTGCAGTTTATTATAAGATTGAAGTTTTTAATCTGTTCATACATTGCCCCCCAATCTATAACACTAATTTTATTATCAAAAATTTGCTTTATTGATTGTAATCTGTCTTGGGATCTATTTGTCACTGATATATTTCTAACAGACTTCATTTGAAGTGAATGTATTATGGCTCTTGAAGCTCCCCCAGCTCCAATTACTAGTGCATTTTTATTCTCGAAATTTATTGAGGAATAGGCATTTGTAAGGCCTTGCATAAATCCATCTGCATCAGTATTGGATCCAATTAATTTATTATCAGATAATGTTATACAGTTTATGGCACCAATTACCTTTGCACTATCACTTACTTCGTCCATGTAATTAAAAACATCAACTTTATGAGGAATTGTGACATTTAAACCTCTATATTGCATAATGTTGTTACTAAAAAAATATTTTAAATCTTTTGGAGATACCTCAACTTTTTCATAAACACCATTTAATTTATAAACGGATAGCCAATAATTATGAATATTTGGAGAAAGAGTGTGAGATAGAGGGTACCCTAAAACCCCGAGTTTAAAATCATTGATTTTTTTGGTATTCATAATTTTTTAGCATTCATAAGCTTACAATATTTTTTGTTTGTATATATTAACTATAATATGTTTATAATTCATAAAAAACTCATTTATATAAAGGTCTTAAAATGAATTTTATCAAAAATCTTTTTAAAAAAGAAAATAATAGATCAGATATAGTATCTTTTGAACCCACTGAGCTCCAGATAGCTGTATCAAAAATCCTTGTTCGAACAGCAAAGATTGATGATGAGTTTCATATTCTAGAAGAACAAAAAATACTTGAGTTACTTACTAAATATTTTTCCTTAAATGATGAAGACTCAAAAAATCTTATGGAATTAGGTATCAGCGAGGAAAAATCTGCTACAGACTTATACGCTTATACAAATACTATAAAAAAATCATTAGAATTAAATGAGAGAAAAAAAATTATTGAAATGATGTGGCAAATAATTGTTACAGATGACAATTTTGATCCTTATGAAAATAATCTGGTATGGAGAGTTGCAGAATTAATTGGGATTTCAACCCGGGAAAGAGTTCAAATAAAGAAAGATTTTTTGAGTGCGCTAAATGGATAATAAGATACTTATTATTCTACATCAGGAAACATCTACCCCAGGTAGAGTCGGTATGCTCCTTGAGAAGAGAGGTTATAAATTAATAACAAAAAGACCAGCTCTTGGTGATTTACTTCCGGATAGTTTAGAAGATGGATATGCTGGAGCAGTAATGTTTGGTGGACCCATGAGCGCAAATGATGAAGATGACTTCATTAAATATGAGAAAGAATGGATCCAAGTCCCCTTAAAAGAAAATAAGCCCTTCCTTGGGATTTGTCTTGGTGCACAACTTCTCTCATGCTCCATTGGCGGTACTATAACAACAAAAGATAATGTTGAAATTGGTTATTACCCAATTAAACCAACAGAGTACGGTAAAAAATTATTGAATTGGCCACCATTTGTTCATCAGTGGCATCGTGAATGGATGAGACCACCACAAGAAGCGAAAATACTTGCTATTGGTGTTGACGAAGATCCTCAGGCTTTTCAATATGGTGAGAAAGCTTTTGGAATTCAATTTCATAGTGAATTAACACTTGCAATGATAAACAGGTGGCTGGTTAAGGCTGAACACAGGCTTGTTATGAATGGAGCCCAACAAAGAGATAAACATTTTGAAGGAAGACTCATTTATGACAAGCATGTTAAAGCTTGGCTTAATGATTTTTTTGATTTATTATTAAATTAAATTTAGGGAGCTAAAAATGGCAAAATATACGTGTGAAAAATGTGGTATGAGCGTTGGAACAATGACTTGTGGTCAATGTGATGATGAACTGGTTCATAGCACAATTACAAAACCTGATGGAAGCAATGTACATATTTCTGAGTGTCCAAATGGACATGGTAAAGTCAAATCACCTATGTGTTGCGGCCAAGATATGACTTGTGAAATCTAATTTCTTATCAAGAGCTTCTCTGAATAATTAATCTCAGAGAGGCACTGATATGAATATCTATAATTAATATCCAGAATGCCACTTATGCAGCCCCTGATCTGCATCAGAGAATCTCTCTTTACCCATAAATTGCTGATGCCAATATGGATACAATAAATTTGGTCGACTCACCTCATTTAATTTATTTAATTCTTCCTCTGTAAGTTCAAGATCAGATGCTGGAATATTTTGTTTAAATTGTTCCTCATTTCTACCTCCAACTATCAAGGTAGTAACCGTTGGCCTACTTAAAAGCCATGCCAAAGAAACCTGAGATGGCGGAATTTCTCTTTGCTCGGCAATTTCAATTATAACATCTATAATATCATATAGTTTTTCTTCATCGTATATTGGAGGGTTTTTCCATTTTCTTTCAAAATGTCTGGAGCCGCTTGGACCTGACTCACCTCTTCTAAACTTACCGGTTAGAAGACCCCCTGCGAGTGGACTCCACACCATTGTTCCTATCTTTTCAGATATACCAATTGGTATTAGTTCATTTTCTGCCTCTCTTGCCTGAAGAGAATAATGAATTTGTTGAACGATAAATCTTTGTCTGTTCGCTTTGTCAGCCGCGGCAAGGGCTTTCATTAAATGCCACCCAGAAAAGTTTGAACA
>Ga0222715_10000564_pt1 | contig 36971 bp, 36 predicted proteins | sample C33_9DmetaG_FD_165056 | JGI IMG/M metagenome (GOLD analysis project Ga0222715, IMG submission 165056) | Estuarine water microbial communities from San Francisco Bay, California, United States - C33_9D | ecosystem: Environmental > Aquatic > Marine > Unclassified | place: USA: California...
TAGTTTACTTTTACCAGAAGTGACGTAAACTACACTTACTAGTTTACTTTTATTCTTACTATTTGAGCTTCTGACTATTATGATATCGACTTACATCTCTTCATTACGCACTTTTTATTGTGCGGTATTCATCATATTAAGTGTATCTGCATGCTCGCCAAATACGAGTGAAGACGCGCCAGTTGTCATGCCAACTGTTGTCAAGTTGACACCGGTTGAGGCGATTGATAATGATAATACCTTTCGTTTTCCTGCCACTGTGTCTGCGGTGAAAACCATAGAAGTGCGCTTTGAAGTTACAGGGCGTTTGGTGCAATTAGACATGCCAACAGGCAGTGTCGTTGAAGCCGGACAGTTATTAGCTATGATCGACCCGCTGCCGTTTGAACGCAAAGTATTAGAAAAGCAGACAAAGTTAATGCAAGCACGCAGAGAGCTAACCCGTATTGAGTCAATGTTTGCTAAAAACTTGGTGTCTCAAAGTAGCATGGACGAAGCTAAAACAGCGCTTGAACTAGCGGATATTGAACTGAGTAATGCCCAACAAGATTTGAGTTATACCAAACTCTACGCGCCTTTTAACGCACAAATCTCACAGCGTTATGTTGAGAATAATAGCTTTGTGTCTGCCGGAGAGAGTATTGCCAAGTTGCAAGATGTTTCACAGATGTATTTTCATTTTAGTGTACCAGAGCGGATTTTTACGGCTAATGCGCGACGTGATATTGCCAGTGCACAAATTGCCATTATTGGTGCTTCCGAAAAATGGTATGACGTAACGTATGTGGAGCATGCCGCGGAGCCAAATGTCATATCACAAACCTATGATGTGGTGTTTGCTTTAGCCCAACAAGACGAACTAGTTGCTACACCTGGTGCACGAGCAGTGGCAAAAGTCACCTTAAAATCACAAACCGATAAACAAGGTATGAGTGTTCCAATCAATGCGTTGGTGGGGGATAAGCAAGCAGGCTTTAATGTGTGGCGTTTTAATGCTGATGATGGCTCGTTAACGCAGTTAGCTGTCACGGTTGATAGCATTAAAAATGATCATGCGATTGTTTCTCACGGTGTATCCGTAGGTGATTTACTGGTGTCGGCAGGCGCTGCAAAAATGTATGAAGGGATCATTGTCAAACCATTTACTGGAGTGCGTTAAGATGGACTTAACCCGTTACTCTTTTCGTTTTCCAACCAATGTATGGTTATTTGTCGTTATTTTTTTAATTGGTGGGGTGATTGCCCTAAACAATATTGGGCGCTTGGAAGATCCTGCTTTTACTATTAAACAAGTCAAAGTAATTACCCAATACCCTGGAGCGAGTGCACAACAAGTTGAAGCTGAAGTGACAGAGCAGCTTGAAATTGCTATCCAACAAATGCCGCAATTGCATCGAATTTTTTCATTATCTTCACCTGGCTCATCTGATATTACTGTCGAAGTAAAGCCGACTTATGATAGTGATGTGTTACCACAGATTTGGGATGAATTACGTAAACGTTTATCAGATATTTCTGGTGAATTACCTTCTGGAGCGCAAACGCCAGTGGTGTATGATGATTTTGGTGATGTATTTGGCTTGTATTATGCGTTGAGTGCCAGTGATTTTAGTCCCCATGAGATGCGCGAATTTGCACGCGTAATACGACGTGAGTTATTAGCCACAGAAGGGGTAGCAAAAGTTGAAGTCAATGGCGTGCTTCAAGAACAAATTGTCATTTATGTCGACCCTTATCAGATATCTAGTTTGGGCATGTCGTTTCCAGATTTGATGGTGTTGCTTAACAATAACCTGCAACCGTTTAGTGGCAGCCGTATTCAAGTTAACGGTAAAAAAATACGCTTAGTAGTCGAAGAGCCTACCCGTCAATTAGAAGAAATAAATAATCTAGAATTAGTTGTACCTGGGACAACCCGCTCAATTAAGATCAAAGATATTGCCCAACTGCGCTTAGAGCCTGTGGATATTCAGCCAAGTATTGTGCGCTTTCAAGGTGAGCCTGCGATTACTCTAGCAGTATCGGCGTTAGCGGGTGTCAATATTGTTGATGTAGGGCATGAGGTAAATGCAAAAGTAAGACATTTATTAGCACAATTACCAGCCGGGATAAGCCTTACGGCTATTTATGACCAAGCCCAAATTGTAGACGAGTCCGTTGATGGATTTTTACTGAATTTGGTGATGTCCGTAGCGGTTGTCACACTGACGCTATGTATGTTTATGGGCTGGCGATCTGGGGTGGTCGTCGGTGCTGTATTACTGGTGACGGTGATGGGTACGTTGTTGATCATGTGGCTAATGGGGATCCAATTACAGCGTATTTCATTAGGTGCGATGGTCATAGCTATGGGTATGCTAGTTGATAATGCAATTGTTATTGCCGAAGGAATGATGCTGCGTGTGGCGATTGGTAACACTCCCATTACTGCGGCACAATATATTATAAAACGCACACAGTGGCCGTTATTAGGTGCAACAATTATTGGTATTGCTGCTTTTTCTGGTATTGGGTTATCGGATGATGCGACAGGGGAGTTTTTATATTCGTTGTTTGCCGTTGTTATGATTTCGCTTTTACTCAGTTGGGTGTTGGCAATTTCTTTAGTCCCGTTGTTGGGTGCGTACCTGTATCAAGCGAATGATGTCAGTAATCAAAGTGATGAACGTTCATTATTTTATCGAGTGTTTTTATCGATATTACATGTGTGTTTACGTTTTCGCTGGATCACCATCACTGTATTGTGTGCCATCACTTTAATAGCATATGCCAGTTTTGGCTATGTCAAACAAGGATTTTTCCCACCTTCTAATGCTCCTATTTTCTTTATCCATTATTGGGGGCCGCAAGATCAAGATAACCGTCAAACTGACCAACAGCTCCACAAAGTAGAGCAATACATTATGACGAACCCTTTAGTTGAGTCGGTAACGAGCTATGTTGGACGTGGAGCGGACCGTTTTACGTTAACGTATGCACCCCAAGCTCGTAACGAGAGTTATGGTTTGTTGTTGATCCGCGTCGCAGATAAAGATGATATTGATGGTTTATCCCAAGCGCTCATGGCGGATATTGGTCTGTTAGATCTCAATGCAGATTTTTATTTAGAACGCATGCAGTTTGGACCCGGTGGTGGTGCTAAATTAGCTGCGCGTTTTTCAGGGCCTGATGCATCTGTGCTGAGAGATCTGGCGCAACAAGCGCAACGTATTATGCGCGCTGATGGCAATATTGTTGACGTCAGACATAACTGGCGTGAAAAAGGGTTTGCGATTAACGGGCACTTTGATTCATTTAATGCTGGGGTATCGGGGATCACGCGATCTGATTTTAATGACACGATCCAATATGCGAGTAATGGCCTAAAACTCGGTCAAGTACAACAAGGCGATTACACATACCCAATTAAAGCAAAAATGTCAGGGTTGGAAGATAGCGCCATAAATGCATTGCTCAACAGCCAAGTATGGAGCAGTCAACAACGTGTTTATGTGCCATTTCAACAAGTTTCTAAAGGTGTTGAGTTGGTCAGTGAAGAAGTACAAGTACACCGACGTAACCGTTTACGTACCATCACTGTTAATGCAGATCCTAGCTCCAATGATACAGCAGGTAAAGCACTCGCGCGCATCAAGCCTCAGATAGAATCGATTGACTTACCTGAGGGGTATCAACTGGAGTGGGGCGGAGAATACGAAAGTGCAGGGGAAGCTCAAGCTGCGTTAGGTAAAGGTTTACCAGCAGGCTTCTTGTTGATGTTTATTATCTCGGTGTTGTTGTTTGGTAAAGTCCGTCAGCCGCTGATCATATGGTTGATTGTGCCGATGGCTGTAGTAGGTGTCGTTGCTGGTCTATTGGCAACCGATATGCCGTTTGGCTTTATGTCGTTATTGGGCTTTTTAAGTTTATTTGGCATGCTGATTAAAAATGCTATCGTGCTGATTGAAGAGATCGATTTGCAAGTTGAAGAAAGTGGAGATATTAGACAATCCATTATTGAAGCAACGTTAAGCCGTATTCGGCCAGTTATGTTAGCTGCTATCACCACGATACTGGGCATGGCTCCGTTATTGTTTGACCGTTTCTTCGCTGATATGGCGGTGACGATAATGGGCGGCTTAGCATTTGCGACCGTGCTGACCTTAATTGCGGTGCCGGTTTTATACAGTATGTTGTTTAAGGTCAGTTTTAGTAAATAAAAAATGATCTTTCGACGGCGCTCTTTCGTTAAATCGGTACCTTGTTACGAATTTAATGATAATAATAGAGTGTCGTATCATGAATGATTTTACTGTAACAGCACAGCAAGTTTTACCTTTAGCCTATGCTGATGCTGAGGTGCCTATTTCAGGTGCTCCATCGATCCCAATAAATCCATCACAGCAATGCATCCCGCAACATTACTTGCAATATCAACACACCCATAAAAGTGTGTCTGATATTGTCAATGATATTCAATTTGACGAGCGCTATCCGGTGTTTGTGAGTATTGATGAAAGCTCATTAGTGTTACAAGTGGGCATTTTAGGGCGCGATAATTACAAAACAAACAATGCAGCAAACCCGTTACATATTGTGTATGGACGCAAGTGGCGTGTTGAGAAAAACTTACCTAGCGCAGAGATTATTCAAACGGTGTTTTTAGCTCTTCAAAAAGCCAAAGAGCATGAGATCCGTGAAGTGTTTACGTTGCTTGATAATCATAGCGGTAAACATAGCACACCTTTCAGTGGGCATCATGATACACCACTGCTAGCTTCTACAATTGCAACCTCTACTAATACATCGGCTCAACCTGCGACAAATAAAGCATGGCAACCAGAAGCGTTACAACGAATCTTAGGTGCGGTTAAATTTGATGGTCAAAAATTGCATTTAACTCAATGTATTGCATTAGATACAACGCGTGTTGTTGCCGATATTGAATTGCGTCAGGTTGAAGCTCAAACAGCTGATTATGGTACCGTCGTTGGTAATTTCTTCCCTGAATTTACAGGTGCAAAATTCAGCTTAGTGCTCACTGATGATAATGCCAATACTCTGTATCACCAACTCATGCAGCAATTTATTACATTGAGTAATGAGCATGTTGCTGAGCGTTTTACCTATCGCGGTTTCACGCGTTTTAGCCGTTCGGTTAATGTGGCAGAAATTGGTGCTACATCCATTGCCATACGAGCTCGAGAATGGCGCCAAGAAGCCTCTTTTATGGCTAATATCAAAGCATTTAATCAACAAGTAGATGCGACGCGCGTTCCTGTATTACAGGCTGATCATCAAGCTGCACATATCGTACAGCGCTATGAGCATGTTGCAGGTCACAAGCCAATTTTAAAGAAAGTGCTTTTTACTGATTCACAATAAGGTATTATCTGCGTATACACCCTATGAAGGTACATGACGAATGGATTGTTTTTCTACCCCTAATTTATTAACCGTTACCCAAGCTCTGCAATTATTAGTGGATGCGATGTCTCCGGTAAAGGAGATTGAATCCATCAGTATTGCCGATGCAGACAAACGCATTGTGGCCCAAGATGTGGTTTCTCCGATTAATGTACCTCAGTACGATAATTCTGCAATGGATGGCTATGCGCTGTGCGATAGAGGGTTATCCAATTGTGCGCAAAGTCAGTTATTGACGCAGTTTAAATTAGTCGGCGAGTCCTTTGCTGGTCGGCCATTTGTTGGTGAGCTAGCACACGGGGAATGTATTCGGATCATGACCGGAGCAATGATCCCTGTTGGTACCGATGCGGTTATCATGCAAGAGTCAACGACAGTCGAAAATCAGACGGTCACGATAGCTAAACCCGTGAAGCTCGATGCAAACATTCGCCGTGCTGGAGAAGATATAGCTCAACAGCAAGTTGTATTTACAACTGGGCATCGTTTAAATGCCATTGATATTGGACTGTTAGCGTCGTTAGGTTGTTCTGAAGTTAATGTGTGGCGCAAGCTTAAAATAGCAATTTTAGCCACGGGGAATGAGTTGACTTATCCAGGTGAACCTTTAGCCCCAGGGCATATATACGAAACCAATTCGGTGGTATTGCAGCAACTGTTAATGCGTTTTGGCGCTGAAGTGCTATCTCTGGGGATCATTGCTGATGATAAAGCTGCGATTAAAGAAGCTTTTACGCAAGCGGATGCCTACGCAGATGTCGTCATCAGTTCTGGTGGCGTATCAGTTGGTGAGGCAGATTATACCAAAACTGTTTTAGACGAAATGGGACGTACTGCATTTTGGAAAGTTGCGATGAAACCGGGCAAACCATTTGCATTCGGAGAGCTGCCAAATAGTTGCTTTATGGGATTACCGGGTAACCCTGTATCTGCGAGTGTCACGTTTCATCAACTTGTACTACCTGCATTATTTCGCTTGGCTGGAGCGACCATGCCTGCACCAAAAACGCTCACCGCGATTACGCAAACTGCAATCCGTAAACGCCCTGGCCGTACTGATTTTCAGCGCGGTGTGTGGTCGGTTGATGCCTCTGGGCAAGTCATAGTAACGCCATTGGCTGCGCAAGGCTCTGGAATGTTATCGTCGCTAAGTCGTGCAAATTGCTTTGTAGTGTTAGCACAAGATAATAATGGGCATGCTGCCGGTGATCAGGTCACTATTTCGTTATTCGATGATTTTTTGGCTTGATTGATCGCAACTTCTGCTGATTGCCAACGGCTAAGCGCCGCATGATCTTTAGTTTGGGCTTCTACCCAGCGTGGCCCATCCACGGTGAGTTCTTTTTTCCAAAACGGTGCGAAGTTTTTTAAGTAATCCATAATAAATTGATTAGCGGCAAATGCCGCTTCTCGATGTCGACTAGTGACACCGACAAACACGATTTGATCTGAGATGCCTAAGTCGCCAACACGATGAATGATCCTGACACGCCCTAAAGACCAGCGGGTTTTAGCCTCTGCCACAATATCCTCTAAGGCTTTGTGCGTCATTCCTGGATAATGTTCTAAATGCAGCCCTGTGACACTGTGAGCTTGGTTGTAATCTCTTACTAGCCCAACAAAACATACAACGGCCCCATCTTTGCTATTATTGGCTGCTAATTGCTGATATTCATGACCAAAATCAAAATCTTGGAATTGTACCGAAATCATCTCATCCTCCTGTAACAGGTGGGAAAAAAGCGACTTCGTCACCGTCTATTAAGCGATGTTCACTGCTGACTAATGTTTGATTAATCGCCCCTAAGATAGATTTATCTTGGAGTTGATCACGCCATTGTGGGTAAGCATGTTGTAAATAGTTTAACAGCGTGCCGAGTGTTGACGGGGTGGCGATAGACTGAGCGTCCAAATCCAGTGCTGCACACTCTAGTTGCTCTTTGAGCTGCCCAAAAAATAATACTCGAATCATGATCCCTCCTTTGGATAATGCCAATTACCGGACTTTCCGCCGGTTTTTTGTTGTACATGAATATCAAATAATTGCATCGCCGGATCGGATGCTTTGCACATATCAAACAAGGTTAATAATGTTACATTAACTGCGGTTAATGCTTCCATTTCAACGCCAGTTTTTCCTGATAATTTACACATTGCGGTGACGCATAACCAACCGTTAACTTCATCAACCTCAATATCAATATCGACTTTCGATAACGCCAACGGATGACATAATGGGATTAAGTCCGCGGTGCGTTTAGCTCCTTGGATCCCTGCTATTTTAGCGGTTAACAACACGTCACCTTTGGCATTGGTGTTGTTGATAATGGCTTGAATGGTTGCTGCGCTCATGGCGATTTTGCCTTGTGCGATGGCCGTTCTAACTGTGATTTTTTTATCTGTTACATCCACCATGTTGGCATTACCTTGGGCGTCAACATGGGTTAATGCGCCTGCAGGTTGCATCATTGCGAACCTCGTTGTACAGTGTTCTTAGCGTCTTGTGATCCGCTAGAGGAGTCACGAGACACACACATTGGTGTGGTTGACGCTTTTAAATGGGCGACAAAGTTACACGGGCGATGCGTCGAATCGAGTTGTGGTTGGATCAATGTCCAGCCTGTTTTGCATGCGCCAGTAGAGCCAGGTAAACAGAATATTACGGTCTTATTTGCCATGCCTGCAATCGCGCGTGATTGAATGGTCGAAGAGCCTATTTCAGTAAATGATACTGCACGAAATACTTCACCAAACCCTTCTACGGTTTTATCAAACAAAGGACTTAACGCATCAGGTGTGCAATCCCGTTCTGTAAAGCCTGTACCACCAGTCGTGATGATTGCTTGAATATGAGGACTGGCAATCCATTGTGATACGACTGCACGCATTATATACTTGTCATCCTTGACGATTTGTTTATCCGCAATGACATGACCAGCTTGAGTCAATTGCTCAACTAAGTAGCCACCTGATGTATCATTATCAGGGATGCGGGTATCGGATAAAGTTAATACCGCCACATGCAGTGGGGTTAGCGTAGGGGTTGGCGCATGGCTCATTACTCGTGTTACCTTTTAGTCATTTGTTGTTCTCATTTGCCGATGAACCAAAATGGTGCGTCAACAGTGATATAACGATTTAATCTTTTAATTTCTATTGAATATGCATTTAATATACCAAACTCAACTTCAAGTGAGAGATAAGCCAAGTGACCACATCAACCGACATTAAAAGCAAAAGCCACATCCAAAACCATAAAGAGCTAAGCGATGCTCAACTACTGCGTTACAGTCGTCATATCATGTTACCTAGCATGGATATTGATGGGCAAACCGCGCTGTGGAATGCCCGAGTATTAGTGATTGGGGTAGGGGGCTTAGGTTGTAGTGCTGCTCAATACTTAGTTGCTGCTGGGCTTGGTCAGGTAACCTTAGTCGATGATGATGTTGTCGAGCTTAATAATTTGCAACGCCAAGTACTTCATACAGAGGGGCGTGTAGGTGTAGCAAAAACTGAGTCAGCTAAATTAGCGTTATCTCAGATCAACTCTGACGTCAGCATTACTTCTATTACCCAACGTTTAGATGATGCAGCATTGCTCAACACAATCGCGCAACATGATATTGTCCTAGATTGCACTGATAACCTAAATAGTCGCCAAGGGGTCAATGCAGCCTGTTTCGCGACAAAAACACCTTTGGTATCAGGAGCGGCAATTCGCTTTGAAGGACAAGTATCGACCTATACAATGCAGCCTGACACAGCTTGTTATGCTTGTGTCGCAAGGTTATTTGCACAACCCAAACTCACCTGTTCCGAAGCTGGGGTGCTGTCTCCTATTGTGGGTATGGTTGGTTGTATTCAAGCCGCAGAAGCAATCAAAACTATCGCATCTATTGGGGAAGTCTTATCGGGAAAATTACTCATGATTGATGGCTTATCGATGACATTTAACACATTAAATATTCAACCCGATTTAGCCTGTCGTGTTTGTCGTCACTTAAAGTAAATTCGAACTTAACGAACACAGGGGTAGCTGTGCCCACATTGATACACCTGGTTTAAATCTGTCCTCGGACGATAAATTAGCATAAGCGAGATGTGCAATTTTCACCAATAATTGCTGCTCTGCCACGCTAAGCTCGACAATCACATGCTGCTCACACGTTTCGATATGTGTCACTGTAACTGGGATCTGATTAAGAATACTCGATTGCGTTTGCTGCTCGTAAGACAGCGTGATTGTATCACTGTTAATTAACCACCGATAAGACGTTGCGGATTCGTCAGTTTGATTTAGCGCGTCAGAATAAATATTAATATCAAAATCAATGTCAGCGCTCAGTTGCCACTTTATCAGGTTATATTGAGGATCATATTGTGGTTGTTGCAGACTTAGATAGCTGACTGGACAGTGCTTATTGTCCTGTTGTAGATGCAGATTTGGAGCGCCGAACTGCATTATTTTGCCTGCACTTAGTGCAATAATTTCATGACAAATAAACGCCAATTCAGATAACGCATGGCTGACCATAATAAACCGAACTGACGTTGTTTGTTGCAAATGTAAAACTAACGCTAACAGCCGTTGACGCATGTTGACATCAATTGCGCTAAACGGCTCATCTAGTAATATAAGGTGTTTGCCACATAATAACGAACGAGCAAACGCAACGCGTTGGCGCTCACCACCAGATAAGGTCACGATGGGTTGCTCAAGTAAATCTTCTATGGCGCACCACTTAATCACATCATTAAACGCAAACAAAGAGGGTTTCATTGCATGCCTGAGGACCAGTTGTAGATTCTGGATGACAGTTAGATGTGCAAATAAATAAGGGGTTTGTGCTTGATATACAGCTTGATTTACTTCAGGTGATTGGGCGCTATGTGTGTGTAGATCCCACATCAGCGCATCGGGATTAACATCAATCAGCCCAGCGATAATTTTTAATAAAGTCGTTTTACCTTGTCCTGAGCAGCCATAAACACCGATCACACCTTTATTTAATTCTAAGGTATGTTGCACCTTGTAATGGCCCTGTGGCAACTGTGTATCTATGTTCAAACACAGTGAGTCTAACATTGCTGCATCCGATAAAACGCGCGATTATAGGTATACATAATCACTAAAATCACAAACGAAAATCCTAATAAGATTGCAGCTAACCAATGTGCTTGAGCGTATTGCATGGTTTCAACGCTTTGATATAACGCGATAGATAACACCTGAGTATGGCCTGGAATGTTGCCACCAATCATTAAGATCAAGCCAAATTCACCTAAAGTATGAGCAAAACCTAAGGTAACCGCACTAATTAACGCTGGCTTGATGGCCGGAAGCAAAATAAACACAATTCGACGCCACCATACGATCCCTAGCGTAGCTGCAGTTTGGTTTATAGGCTGAATATGTTGTTGAAAGCTAAGTAAAATCGGTTGTACGACAAACGGAAATGAGTAGATGACCGAGCCCAATACAACCCCAGCAAAACTAAACGCTAAGGGTTGACCACTCAATGCTATCCAACTTTGACCTAACACTGTGTCGGGCGCGAATGCGATTAATAGATAAAAGCCAATGACCGTCGGCGGCAATACCAAGGGGAGAGCTATCGCGGCTTCGATGACAGGTTTGACGCGACCATTATATTGACTTAACCAGTAACAAAGCGGTAAGGCAATCAACAGAAGTACCACGACACTTAATGTCGCAAGTTGTAGGGTCAACCACAACGGTTGCCACAGAGTATAGAATAATAAGTCAATCACGGTAATCTCTGAGCCGAACCTGGGGTGTACCCTAGTGCTGAAAGTTGTTGTTGAATATTATCTGACATGAGCCATTGCATAAATTTTTGTGCGCTTATAAGTTGCTCAGTGCGTTTGAGAATGCCTGCCTGTTGCATGATAGGTTCATATAAATGAAGAGGGATCGATTGAAAATGCTGGTAGCGTTGAGCGCGATTTTCACTATTAGTATACTGTTGAGCAGCTAATATTAGTTGGGATTTTGCGAGTATACCGATGCTGGCATTGGCGGTATCAACAAACTGAAAGGCCTGATTGACGTTATTTCCTAAAACTAACTGAGCTGACATCTGTTCGTATATTCCTAATGCGATAAGCGTTTGTTGTGCTGCTAAACCATATGGAGCAAGAGATGGATCTGCTATGGCCACTTTATTACTTGCAGTGCGACTCAGTTCGGTAAGTGTTGTGCTGAGTGGCTGTGTTTGCTGTAACGTATCTAAGGGCCATAAGACTAACTCCCCATAAGCATAAGTAATGGGGTGTTCGAGTAATTTGGCATGCATTAATGCTGTAATACTGCGCTCATCCGCCGCTAAAAACACATCAAAAGGCGCTCCGTGTGTTATTTGTGCATACAATGTGCCAGTTGATCCATGGATAAGTGTGACTTGATTATTTAAAGAAGGACTTTGTGCTAATAAGACACGTAAAGTCGGATAAAAATTACTCGCAACAGCCACTCGTAATTTCGCTGGCGACTCACTAATAGCTTGGCTTTGCTCGGCAGGAGTACATGCACACAACATAAGCAAGACAATAACGAATATTTGAGTATTGCGCATTACATCATTTCTCAACAACTTATAATATAGATAGATGTTCAGCCTACCTGAGTTAATTAACCGATGACAAGTATATTTTGTCGAGTGAATAAAATGGGGCAAATCAATAGCTCTTGCACCAAAATGAAGCGGACTATCTAACTATAGTTTCTAGTTTATCTGTCTTGTAATAAAAGCATACTATTATCCACTTGATTTGTATGGGTTTTTTATTTTATTGTGTTATTTTCTGTTGGTATCAAAATTGCAATAACTACATGCATAGTACCATCACGGTACGCTACTACGCTAGTTACTCACCAACGACGGTGGTCTCTAAGACGCATCATTTCAACGACGAAATGTGCTTATCTATCTAGCTTTTACAATTTCAACTTTCGTAAATTGATTAAGGTTTTATGATGAGACAACAAAAAATTATTGTCGTGGGCAATGGGATGGTAGGACATAAGTTTATTGATAACTTAATTCAGCATCCTGATTACGCGCAATACCACATTCTAACATTCTCCGAAGAGCCACGTTTAGCTTATGACCGTGTTAAATTATCTTCGTATTTTTCTGGTAGTACTGTCGATGATTTAATGCTGACTTCTGAAGATTATTATGATGAGCATGGTGTGCAGTTTATCGTTAACGATAAAGTCATTAATATCGACAAAGCTGCTAAACAAATTACTACAGCAAGTGGCCGTGTAGAAAGCTATGATAAATTGGTCTTGGCGACGGGCTCATTTCCATTTGTACCGCCTATTCCTGGCAAAGATAATCCACATTGTTTGGTGTACCGCACGATTGAAGATTTAGAAGCCATTACTGCATCAGCTCAAGAGAGTAAAGTCGGTGTCGTTGTCGGTGGTGGTTTGCTAGGTCTAGAATGCGCCAACGCACTACATGAATTAAAACTTGAAGCTCACGTGGTTGAGTTCGCTCCACGTTTGATGGCTGTTCAGTTGGATGAGGGCGGCGGTAATGTGTTATCACGCAAGATCCAAGACTTGGGCGTGAGTGTTCATTGTGAAAAAAACACCAAAGAAATCGTTGCCGGTGAGACGTTACGTTACCGCATGAACTTTGCCGATGGCTCGCATTTAGAAACCGATATGATTGTTTTCTCTGCCGGTATTCGTCCTCAAGATGAATTAGCACGTCAATTTGATTTAACGATTGGTGAGCGCGGTGGAATTGTAATCGATGATAACTGCTTAACCTCTGATCCTGATATTTATGCCGTGGGCGAGTGTGCGTTATGGCAAAACCGCATCTTTGGTTTAGTCGCTCCTGGTTATACCATGGCTAAAGCTGCTGTGTCACATTTAACTGGCGGTGACGTATTATTCCAAGGCGCCGATATGAGCACCAAGCTCAAATTATTAGGCGTAGATGTGGCGAGTATTGGTGATGCGCACGCGCAATCTCCAGGCGCGTTGACATACACTTATATGAATGATGTCGAAGGGATTTATAAGCGCATTGTCGTTAATCCTGAAAAAACTCAATTACTGGGTGCGGTATTAATTGGTGATACCGAAGCTTACGGTAATTTATTGACGATGACGCTGGAGAAAATGGCGTTACCAGAACAACCTGAAGTGTTAATTTTACCTGCTTTAGATGGTGCTGAAAGTGCTGCATTGGGTGTTAATGCGCTACCTGATAGCGCGCAAATATGTTCATGTCACGATGTCAGTAAAGGTGATTTGATTTGTGCTATTCAAGACGGTGCAACAGATTTAGGGTCGTTAAAATCTTGTTCTAAAGCGGGAACTGGCTGTGGCGGTTGTACCGCAATGGTTGGTCAAGTTCTCAATGCTGAATTAGAAAAAATGGGTGTCGAAGTAAACGACAATTTATGTTCGCATTTTGCTTATTCGCGCCAAGAGCTGTTCGATATTATCCGCAGCAAGCAAATTAAAACTTTTGATGCATTACTCGCTGAATACGGTGAAGGCAAAGGTTGTATGGTGTGTAAACCTGCAGTGGGTTCCATATTGGCGACTTACTGGAACGAATATGTATTGTCGGACGACCATATTCAACTTCAAGATACCAATGATATTTTCTTAGCCAATATGCAGCGTGATGGCACGTATTCTGTGGTACCAAGAATTGCAGCTGGTGAAATTACACCTAAACAACTAATTGCATTAGGTGAGATAGGTGAAAAATATGACCTTTACACTAAAATAACAGGTGGTCAGCGCATTGATTTCTTTGGTGCTCAGTTACATGAACTGCCGCCAATTTGGGATGAATTAATCGCCGCGGGATTTGAAACAGGTCACGCTTATGGTAAGTCATTACGTACGGTTAAATCTTGTGTGGGGAGTACTTGGTGTCGTTTTGGGATGCTCGATTCGGTTACAATGGCAGTTAACTTAGAGATGCGTTACAAAGGGTTACGCTCACCACATAAACTTAAAATGGGTGTGTCGGGCTGTACTCGCGAATGTGCTGAAGCTCAAGGCAAGGATATTGGGATTATTGCAACCGATAAAGGTTGGAACTTATATGTCTGTGGAAATGGTGGTATGAAGCCGCGCCATGCAGACTTGTTTGCGTCAGATTTAGATGATGCGACTTTGATTCAATACATAGACCGGATCTTAATGTTTTATTGCCGCACAGCTGATCGTTTACAACGTACTTCTGTGTGGATGGATAACATGGAAGGCGGGCTTGCTTATCTTAAATCGGTCATCATTGACGACAAGCTTGAGATCGGTGCTGAGTTAGAAAAAGACATGGCACGCGTTGTGGATACGTACGAATGTGAATGGAAGAAAACGTTAAACAGCCCAGAGCGATTAAAACGTTTTGCACACTTTATAAATTCACCTGCAACGGATGACCGTTTAGCGTATGAAGCTGATCGTGGCCAAAGCAAAGCGCGTATCGCGACCGTTGCTGAAGAAGACATGATAGCTACTGTTAGTGTTGATTGAGGAGAGAATAATGCAACAATATAACTGGACAACCGTTTGTCAATTAGACGATATCGCACCTAATACCGGTGTATGCGCGTTATTTGATGAGCAGCAAGTCGCTATTTTTCGCGTGGGTAGAACTGAACAAGTCTATGCGGTCGATAATTTCGACCCATTCGGCAAAGCCAATGTACTATCACGCGGGTTGATTGGTGATTGTGAGGGCGATATTGTGGTGGCATCACCATTATATAAACAACAATTTGTGCTTAAAAACGGCGCGTGTATCGAAGACGAGAGTGTTAAATTAAAAACCTTTCCTATTCGTGCATATCGCGGCGAGATCCAACTCGGTCTTGCTAGTTAAGTTCATCACTCCACGTTAGACCCTTCAATGGTTGGTTGTGTCGTTAACTCAGTTAGACGGTGCAGCCAACTGTTAATACACTTCTTTATTTTCCCTTTTTTATTTGACTGATTGAGTTGTACTCATCGCCAATAATCAAATCTTACACTAGACTAATACCATAGGCATTATATCACTGTAGGGATATGTCAGGAGTGGACGACAAAATCGATAAAGCCGTTTCGGTTATTCATTCAATAAAAAGATGGATGTCTTTTATTGTGCTTATTTTGATGATGATCATTGTGATGATTGCCATTGTTGAGTTAGGTATCATTCTTTATTTGGACATCTTTGATCCAACCGATGATGTGATTTTTCTTGAAATAGACGAGCTATTTAAAATATTCGGCTTCTTCTTCATCATTTTGATTGGCTTTGAGCTAGTCGAAACAGTAGAGATGTACTTCAAAGAAAATGTCATTCACGCTGAAGTAGTCTTATTGGTGGCGGTGATCGCGGTATCCCGCAAGGTGATTTTGCTGGATTTAGAAAAATACGACCCTGTGGCTACGATTGGCTTAGGTATGATTATTTTTGCTCTTGGTGGTTGTTATTACCTAATTAAGAAAAGTTTTAGGCTTAAAAAAGAGTAGGTAGGTTTGCTAAATCTAAGACGAGGGGAGTTTTCGTCAATTAGCTTGCAAACAAATTGACCAACAAAAAAAGCCGCTAACAACTTTATACCACCAAACGGAATATGCAATTGTTAACGGCCTAGGGAGACAGATTGAACGCTTTTGTTTATCTATATAATGTACTGTAAAACCAATTTATGCCTGTTTTTTTACCTCTGCTTTCACTTCCGTTTTACTGGTTTTACGAGGATTAACCGGCTCGACTTTACGTTGTTTTTCATACAAGAACTGTAAGACTTGATGGCGATACTTGTTATACATAGTATTGTCAGCCATTGCTATGCGATCGCGTGGGCGGGGCAGGTCAACATGCAAGATCTCACCAATCGTAGCCTCTGGACCATTAGTCATCATCACGATGCGGTCACTTAACAATACTGCTTCATCAACATCGTGTGTAATCATAATAACGGTATTGCCAAGCTCGGCGTGAATTTCCATGACAGAGTCTTGTAAATGTGCTCGTGTGAGTGCATCTAGGGCACCAAACGGCTCATCCATCAACAACACTTTTGGCTCCATAGACAAGGCACGAGCAATCCCAACACGCTGTTTCATCCCACCTGAAATTTCAGAGGGCAGTTTATCAATAGCATGTGTCATATGAACAAGTTCAAGATTATGCTCAACCCAATCTTTAATTTCTGCTTTAGTGCGTTTTTGTTTACTTTGTTTTACAGCGAGTTCAACATTTTTATATACCGATAACCAAGGTAGCAACGAATGGTTTTGAAACACAACTGCACGCTCAGGACCGGGTTCATTGACTTCTTGGTTGTCTAGTAACACGCCGCCGTGGGTAGCTTGATGTAAGCCCGCAACGATGTTTAATACCGTCGATTTACCGCAACCAGAGTGGCCGATTAACGAGATGAACTCACCTTTTTCAATTTTTAAATTCACATCTTGTAGGGCGGTGAATGGGCCGTTTGCTGTTGGAAAATCAATCCCAACTTGTGATAGTTCTAAATGCGATGTTTGCATTACCATCTCCTAAAATTATTATAAAGAATTAACGTAACGTGACTGATTTGTCCCAGCTAACACGTTGCTGAAGCATTAACATCAATCGGTCTAACGCAAATCCAATGATCCCGATAGTTAATACCGCTACCATGATCCGAGCTAATGATTGTGACGAGCCGTTTTGAAATTCATCCCAGACAAATTTACCTAGTCCTGGGTTTTGCGCGAGCATTTCTGCCGCGATTAACACCATCCAACCTATTCCTAAGCTCAACCGCAGTCCAGTGAAAATCATCGGAATAGACGAAGGTAAAATAATCGTTTTGATGTGCACCCATGTGTTTAAGCGCAATACTTTACTGACGTTTAGCAAATCAATATCGACACTTGATACACCGACAGCAGTGTTAATTAGAGTCGGCCATAAACAACACAAGGCCACCGTCACCGCTGATGTCACGAATGATTTTGCAAACATTGGATCATCAGACACATATACCGCGCTGACCACCATTGTCACTAACGGTAACCAAGCGAGCGGCGATATCGGTTTAAACAATTGAATCAATGGATTAATAGCTGCGTAAGCTGACTTGCTTAACCCACACATAATACCCAATGGTACTGCGATGACAGACGCTAATAAAAATCCGATACTCACGGTATATAAGCTAGTCCAGATTTGGTCAAAGAATGTCGGTACACCTGTAAAAGGACGAATTTTAGGTTCGTACGTTGGATCTTTGGCGACACGGTCGGCATTGCGCAACTCTTGGCGTTCATAAAACGCAGCTTCTTTTTCGGCTTGTGCTTGGTGCTCTTCGACTAAACCTACTGCTTGCTCTAAGACGGCCACGGGTCCTGGAAACTTCCCGAGGGAAGTCTCCAAGTTGTTAGCGACGCCAGACCATAGTGCTAAAAATACAACCATACCAATAAATGGGAGCAGTAGCGCATTGCTTATCTTAAGTAAGGTTTGTAAACCCTTTGGTTGTGCTGTTTTATCAGTCATAATTTTTACTATTGTTTGAGTAGCCATGGTAAACCCTTTAAATCATTACAGTTTTTGATCTTGTTTCAGACCAATTTTAAATTGTGATAAGTATTCGTTCGGCTTACTACCGTCATACGTTACCCCGTCAATAAATTCGTTCTGTGCTGGTTTAAAACCTGTTTCTGTCGCAAAGTCAGGGAAGTCAGATGCTTTAGCATAGCCATCAGCAATCAATGATTTCGCAGCTTGAGCATAGATGTCAGGGCGGTATACTTGTTTAGCAATATCCATGTACCATTCGTCAGGTTGAGTCTCTGAGATCTGACCCCAACGACGCATTTGCGTTAAATACCAAATCGCATCACTGTAGTAGGGGTAGGTTGCGTTGTGACGGAAAAACACATTGAAATCAGGGATTTCACGTTTATCACCTTTTTCAAACTCAAACGTACCTGTCATACTGTTTGCAATCACATCAGCATCTGCACCCACATAGTTACTCTTAGCTAATATTTTAACCGCTTCTGGACGGTTAGCGTTGTTGTTTTCATCTAACCAAATTGCCGCACGGATAAGTGCTTTTACGACTCGTATGTGGGTAATTGGGTATTTGTCCTGCCATTCATTCGATACACCGAATACTTTTTCTGGGTTATTTTTCCAAATTTGATAATCGGTAATGACCGGTACACCAATGCCTTTAAATACCGCTTGTTGGTTCCACGGCTCACCGACACAGTAACCGTAAATCGTACCCGCTTCCATTGTCGATGGCATTTGTGGTGGTGGTGTCACTGATAACATTGCTTGGGCGTCGATTTGACCACTGTTGTCGCCTTTATGTGGGGCATAATAGCCAGGGTGAATACCGCCAGCAGCTAACCAATAACGCAGTTCATAGTTGTGCGTCGATACTGGAAATACCATTCCCATATTAAATGGCTTGCCTTGTTTGCTTAGCTCTTCAATCACAGGAGCTAACGAATCAGCTTTAATAGGGTGAACAGGTTTACCGTCTTTATGTGGAATATTCGGCTTCATTTTTGCCCAAATATCATTAGATACGGTAATTCCGTTACCGTTTAAATCCATACTGAATGCAGTCATAATATTAGCTTTAGTACCGTAACCGATTGTCGCACCTAATGGCTGACCTGCTAGCATGTGCGCGCCGTCTAGTTGTCCATCAATGACGCGGTCAAGCAGTACTTTCCAGTTAGCTTGTGCTTCTAATGTTACGTACAAGCCCTCATCTTCGAAATACCCTTTTTCATAGGCAATCGCCAACGGGGCCATATCGGTTAATTTGATGAAACCAAACTTCAGTTCTTCTTTTTCAGGGTAGCCTAACTCTTTGGCGTGAACACTTGGCTGTACAGCGATAAAAGCACAAGATAACACCGTCGCAGTGGCTAAGATAAATTTGCGAAAGGGGCGTTTCGCGGATGTTGTTTTTGAGCTGCTATGTGTTTGCATGTTCGTTCCTCATTTAAAATAAAAATACGTAAAAATTGTCAAAAAAAAAGCCCACGAGTGACGACGGAAACAGTGTCGTTAACTCAGTGGGCTACTTTGCCTAATTGATCTCGCTGCAATGCAAAACCAATACTGTTAGTTTGTTATCTATAATAAAGCATTTATGATGCCATGATTAAAAATAACTTATTTATTAATGGGTTAGTGATTTGATGCAGCGTAATAGTGATAAATGATGCTAAAACTCGATTCAGTGTTGCACTACCACGGTGCTTGAAGTACTAAAAATGTGCGTAAAAATCACGATCACGATTACGCCATATATCTTGTGCTTGAGTAAGTGCCTTTGCAACCTCAGTGTCTTTGGCTTGCACTAAATATGTCGCAAGTGTGCCAACAATGGCTTGTTGAGCATAAGCATCATGGGTCGCTTCGGTCCATACATCGACAAGTGCGTGGGGGGTTAGTTCTCGAGGTTTAATTTGCCATTGCTTAAGTAGCGTTGGAAACATCACCGCTTGTGATTCACCATTACGGGCAATATGTTGAATAAACTCGCGCTCAGGGTTAACTTCTACTTCGCCACCTTCACCTCTAATGCAGCTAACATTGGGATCGTTAAGTAACTGTGCGACTTGAACGTGGCGTTCATCAAACTCTCGATGAAACACGCCATGATAACTAATCGGTGCTTGGCTAGGGTTGAGCATTCGTGCCAATGTGTTGGCACACGAACGTAAACCAAATAATGTGCGTAATGCGATTAACTGGTGCAATTGAGGATGACAATCGGCTAAGTTAACATAACAAAATCCCTGCTGGTCGAGCATGTTTTTCGCATGTTGGGCATTGTCGCTAATGGGCAAGGATAGAGCGGTAAACACATCATGTAAGTATAAGCGCTTGGATTCAGGCTCAGTCGTACCATGTAAAAATATTCGCTCTCCTTGAGCGGCTAAGCATTTTACGGCAAGTAAAAACCACGGCAGGTGACGACGTTTCCCCGAGTAGCACCCCATATCGAAAGTGGCATCGATTTGACTGTAGTCGTCGCTTAAATGTTTGCGACAAGCTGACACAAATCCTGCAAGTTCTTCAACTGACTCTTCTCTCACTCGCAACAACATTAAAAAAGCCCCAGCTTGTTCTGGACTAGCTCGACCAGTCAACAACTGGTCAAACGCATCGTGAGCTTCGATTTGGGTTAAATATCGACCAGCACGCTGACCTTTGCCGATGGCTTTTATGTATTGACTAAATGAGTTCATGGTTTATCGAGCTGTTCTGTTTTGTAATATGGTTATGCGCTTAACGTGTGCAGATACGCAGCGCTGTGATGTATTGTTGCCGGTGGTTGTAACAACGCCGTATCAATCACGGTTCTGTAGTTAACTACTTCGCCGATGATGATAAGCGCAGGCCCCGATAAAGTATAGCGATTGTTTGCATCATTCATCGCCGCCACAGTTGCAAGCGTATGTGTGTAGGTTTTTTGGTGGGCACTGGTACCTTGCTCAATAATCGCAAGTGGGGTATTGGATGCTTTACCGTGTTTGATTAACTGCGCGGCAATGTCGTGTAAACGCGTCGAACCCATGTAAAAGACGATGGTATCTTGCCCTTGGGCAAGTTCGGCCCATTGTGCCTGCATATCTGCATGTTTAAATTGCGCTGTTACAAAGCGCACACCATGAGCACAATCACGATGGGTCAATGGTATACCTGAATATGCCGCACAACCGGATGCTGCTGTGATCCCTGGGACGATGGCAAAAGGGATATTTAATGTAGTTAAATGTGTGATTTCTTCGGCTGCGCGGGCAAACACAGAAGGATCGCCGCCTTTTAAGCGAACCACTTGTTTGCCTTGTAATGCATGATCAGAAATACACTCGCATATTTGGGCTTGATTCATACTATGTGCGCCACATTTTTTGCCGACATATATGGCTTCACTCGAGACTGGGAACAGCGCACGAATATCTTCACTGACTAAATAATCATATAAAATAACATCGGCTTGTTGGATCAAACGATACGCTTTGAGTGTTAATAATTCGGCATCACCCGGGCCAGCGCCGACAAGATATACTGCACCGATAGAAGGTTGGGCTGGAAATGAAGTAATTTGCATGGTCAAGTTTCCTATTTATCTAATGCATGTATGGGGATCAGGTGTTGATTAAAACGACTGATCTTTTTTGAATGTTGGGTAGCGCTGTTATTGCTGCTGGCATGTTGATTAACTAAGCTTGCGAGTTCACTTTTACAAGAGCCACAATTAGTGCCACACTGTAAAGACTCTCCCAAGGCGCTAACAGAGTCACAGCCATCTCGAGTAATCGCGTTAACAATGTCGGTTTCGCCAACGTTAAAGCAACTACAAATCGTTTTACCTTTGCGAAATTGTTCTGGTACGGCACCAATTAACAGCGCGCTGATGTCACTAAACTCAATATTGTGTTCAGATGGTTGCATTAACTCTACTACCCATGCCGTGTTCACTGTCGGTTGTTTTGTGCCAAATAAGCCAACCATAGTGATTTGACCTGCGCAGACACCAATGACAGTGGTTAACTCATCATGATTTTCTTGACTACTGGTAAATGAATGCCATTGCATGTCATCTAATTGTGATTGGCTTGTAGCTTGTTGTGTCTGAGAGAGCGCTTGAGATTGGGTAAACGCTAATGGTTCAACCTTTTGCTCAAACCAAGCTAGTTGGTATTGCATCCCTGCTGGCGTAATACAGCTGTTCCACCAATCACATGCTTGTGTCTCGGGAAGCGTTAATGGGAATGCAGAAAATATCACTGCATGTTGAACGACTGTCACAGGGGTAAGCTCTACAACGGCATATTTACTTTCAGGTTGCCCAGAAATAGGATCAACAGCACTGCCATAGCATTCACTTACATTGGCATGAGATGCGTTGGTCTGGTTCCAATGAATAGGCATAAATACCTGACCAGGGGATTGGTCGTTAACAACTTGGGCATTGGCAATCACTTTTCCATATGCGCTAGTGAGTTTTATCAGCTGATTATCTGCTACGGAATAGTGTTTGGCATCTTGAGGGTTAAGCGCAATAAAGGAAGCTTGGGTATGTTGTGCAAGTGCCTTAGATTTTCCTGTTCGGGTCATAGTGTGCCATTGGTCACGCATACGTCCGGAATTTAATATTAACGGGTATTGCTCATTAGGTCGCAATGTCGGTAAGTTAACTTGTACTGGTACAAACTGCGCTTTTTTACTTGGCGTAAAAAACACGTTATCAGCAAACATTTGGCTACAGCCTTGCGGGTATTGGTTATTTACTGGCCATTGGATAGGTTGCAAGTTATCGTACTGCTGTCTGGTTAACGATGCGAGGCCACTAATATCAAAATCGCGAATGATCGTGTCGCTATGCTGGGTATCACTGGTATTGCGGTAACCAGATAGCGCTGCATGCTCATTAAATACATCCACAGAATGAGCAAAATCAAAGCCGCTTTGATAACCCATTGCTTTGGCGACATCACACAGTGCTTGCCAGTCATGTTTAGCTTCACCTGGAGCGGGTAAGATTCCTTTTTGGCGAGAAATACGACGTTCCGAGTTGGTGACAGTTCCGTCTTTTTCAGCCCATGTTGTAGCCGGTAAAACCACATTTGCATAGGCTAGGGTATCGTTTTTGGTCACACAATCGGATACCACTACAAACTCACATTGAGTCAATGCCGCGGCGATTTCAGCACGATTAGGTAAACTCACCATGGGATTGGTCGCCATGATCCATACAGCTTTGATTTTCGATTGTTTGATTTTGGCAAACAGATCTACGGCTTTCGCGCCTTCCTGTTGCGGTATATTCGGTGATTGCCAAAATGTTTGAACTAAATCTCTATGTGCAGGATCTTCGATATTCATGTGGCCAGCTAATGTGTTGGCTAATCCGCCTACTTCTCTACCACCCATTGCGTTGGGTTGACCGGTAATGGAAAACGGGCCTGCACCCAAATACCCTAGTGTCCCCGTTGCCAGATGACAGTTAATAATTGCGTTACACTTATCGGTACCTTGAGAAGACTGGTTTACCCCTTGAGAATAAAACGTCAATGGCTTATCCGTGGCAGCAAAAGCTTGATAAAACAACATAAGATCGGCTTCGCTCACACCTGTCACTAATGCGGTATGCGCTAAGGTATTAGTGTCGATAGACGTGACTAGCTCATGCCAATGCTCAGTGTATTGCTCGATATAACTATGATTGAGGTGGTCATTCTCATTTAAGTAGTGCAGCAGGCCGTTAAATAAGGCGACATCGCTACCTGGTTGAATCGCTAAATGCAAATCACCTAATTGTTCGGTTGCCGTTTTACGCGGATCAACCACAACGACCTTCAGGTTTGGGTTTGCTATCTTGGCTTGTTCCATACGCTGATATAAGATGGGATGTGTCCATGCTGCATTTGAACCAACTAATATCAACAACTCACAATGGTCGATATCTGCATAGCTGCATGGCACCGTGTCAGAGCCAAATGCGCGTTTATAACCGGCAACGGCTGACGCCATACATAGGCGGGAGTTAGTATCGATATTGGCAGAACCGATATACCCTTTCATGAGTTTGTTAGCGACATAATAATCTTCGGTTAAGATCTGACCTGACACATAAAATGCCACTGAGTCTGGACCATAAGTGTCGATAAAGTGTCGAAACTGGTCAGCAACAGTCTGGGTTGCTGTATCCCAACTGGCTTTTTTGCCATGGATCATAGGATGCAATACACGTCCCTCTAACCCCACAGTTTCATGCAAATTTGACCCTTTTACACATAACTTACCTAAGTTTGCTGGGTGTGAAGTATTACCAGATACAGCCGTCAGCTCACCATTAATCACGGTGGCATTAACGCCACAACCTACGCCACAATATGGGCAGGTAGTTTGGCTAACTTTGTACTCGTAAGTCTGTGTCATATTGGTTTCCACAAAAAAAAGGCGCAACTGATTAAACAGAAGCGCCTTTGCAATGAATAAAGTTTAAATTTTAATCCCTCAACATTGAGGGGCATCGAGTATAACTACTGATACAATATCCACGCCAACTTGATTGTTTGTTTGTGACTTTAATTATCTGATTGATTTAATTGATATTAATATCCACTTAGTGGGTAATCAAAATATCAGTAACGTGCCATTATTTGTAAAAGTGCACTTGAACATTTCTTTTTGCGCACCAAAATAGTGCAATTTGGATTTTACATGGACGCGACTTGTTGTTGAATTTGACGCATTTGCTGGTATAAATCGGGTCGATAGATTTGTTCAATCCATTGTTTGAGTTGTAAGTCTGTTAAACTATTTGGTACTTGACCAGCACGCTGCATATCTACCAATAAAGCATGACCTTGTGCTAGGGTAGGGAAATTAGCTTGGCGTGTATAAAAACGAATATAAGCCGGTATTTCTCGAGGAGAACTTTCTAACGACGTCAAACAACTATCAAGTAATGCTGGAGCAATAATGTCTAATTTTTCATTTAAATATTCTGGCTGGGACAGTTTAATGGCGGTTTCAAATCGGTTAGGGAGGAAAGCTAACCACTCACATGCTTCTTGCAGTGCGGCAATCAAGGCCAAAAAAGTATTCGGATTTGCACGTTGCCATGCTTGTGTTACCGCTAATACTTTTTCTGGGGATTCACTCCAAATATCACATGATGTAATGACGGTACAACCAATACCATCTCGAACTGCTTTAGTATTCCACGGCGCACCAACACAAAAACCATCAATCGTATTATCGGCTAATGCTTGAGTCATTTGGGTGGGCGGGATAATGATAATATCGACCTCCTTATCCACATCAATCCCACCAGACTCCAACCAATCACGAAGTTGGTAATGATGGCATGAAAAAGGATAAACTACGGCAAAGGTCAGCGGTTTATAAGATGGTGACAACTTTCGCTTTTCAATAATTTCGGCTAACCACTGTCCAGCAAGAGGTAAATCCGGGATGACACCGCCATTTAAACATTTGATATCATCAAAAAGAGATTGTGACAGGGTTATCGCATTCCCGTTCATACTCAAATTAAAGGCTGTAAGTAATGGGCACGCTGGTCCGAGTAAACCCATTGATGATGCCATCGGCATCGGTGCCAGCATTTGCACTGCATCTAATTTTTCGGTATGGAGTTTATCGCGTAGGGTAGCCCATGAATTTTGCATATGCAGTTCAACATTTAATCCCCACTTGCTAAACAAGCCGAGCTGTTGCGCCATTATAATAGGTGCACTATCGGTTAAAGCCACAATACCTAAATCAAGGTGAGGTTTTTCTATTTGATTTAATAAAGAAATGGGGGTGAGACTAGATATACTGCTCATGTTAACGTCCTCCTGCTAATAATTTAGCCATTGATACTAGATTTTTAGCAACCACTTCCATTTTCTCTCCGTTTTCCATCGCCATCTTACGAATAGCTGTGTATGCCTCTTGTTCGGTAATACCTTGTTTTTCAATTAATAACGCTTTGGCTTGATCAATCCATTTACGCGAGGACAGTTTTTCTTTGGTATCTTTTAGTTCTTGTTTCAGTTCTTGAAACTCATTAAAACGAGCCACGGCGACATCCAAAATGAATTTAACGCGTTGTGGGTCGATTTGGCCGGAGATATAAGAGCTGACTCCTGCACTAATCGATTCTTGCAGTAAGGCGGGGTTATCCTGTGTTGAAAACATCACAACGGGTTTAGGGTTGTAGTTTGAAATAACACTCAGACTTTCAATAGTGTCACGGCTAGGTGACTCCATATCTAAAATAATAATATCGGCATTACTCGCTTCAACTTCTTTGAGTAACGATGATTTGGTGCTGGCTAAATGTTGAATATTATAAGCGGTACCGGTTAATGCGTTTTGTACGGCAGCGACGCGTGCCGAGTTATCATCAATGATTAATACGTTTAACACAGGTACAGATTGGGAGACTTGAGACATCCTGAACCATAAATTACAAATATATATACTACATATATCAAATATCATTCCAATTTAGCTGATGACTCCATATTAATTAAATTGAACAAAATCAGTGGGTTAGCTGTTTTGATGAAAGTTCCATTTTTGCTAGGTTTACTATCTTATTGATAATGCGCACTTTTATGGTGATTAACAGGGGGGAGGCACTGTTTTAGTGCGTATGGAGGAGGGAAGCTTGTCCGATCGAAGCGTATTAGCTCATGCAGAGTTGATGATTAACGAGTAATTTCAATAGATTAGTACCAATTTGCCGCACTTGCCTAAAGTGGTACAGAACTTGATGGATATAAAACTAATTATAGTTAGCAGCTCTACAAGCGATATTGTTTTATGTTATTTGATACCCACGATCGACAATTTAATTATGTGCGTTTATCGGTCACAGATGTGTGTAATTTCAAGTGTAATTATTGTTTACCGGATGGCTATCAACATCAAGCACGTAAGCAATTTTTGACCTTACCTGAAATTACCAACTTAACCCATGCCTTGCGTGATGTTGGTGTGACGAAAATACGGATTACCGGCGGTGAGCCAAGTTTGCGCAAAGATTTACCACAAATTATTGAAGCGGTTAAACGTGTAGGGAAAATCCCAACGGTGGCGATGACAACTAACGGATATCGACTCAATGAGCAAGTTGCAGATTGGCATGCCGCTGGGTTGGACCAACTCAATATTAGTATTGATAGCCTGCATCCCGGTCAGTTTAATCTGATCACCGGTAGCACCAAGTTGCAATCTATTTTAGATGGGATTGATAAAGCGATTAGGTTAGGTTTTGCAGAAATAAAAGTGAATGTAGTGCTAATGAAGCAATTTAATTTGGCGGAGTTTTCTCATTTTTTAGCTTGGATTAAACATAAGCCAATCGTTCTTAGGTTTATTGAATTAATGCAAACGGGTGATAACGCAGCCTTTTTTAATGAGCAACATGTGCGTGCGTCATTACTTCAAGCACAAGTCGAAGATTCTGGTTGGGTACGTAAAATTCGCTCCAGTGATGCTGGACCTGCAGTCGAATATCAACACCCTGAATATGCTGGGCAAATTGGTTTTATTACTCCATACGGTGATGAGTTTTGTGCTTCGTGCAACCGCATGCGTATTTCTGCAACTGGGCAATTACATACCTGTTTATTTTCAGAAGAAGGCTTAGATGCTCGTTATTTAATGCAATCTTCAGAGCAACAACCAGTACTACAAAAGTGGTTAGTGACTCAAGCTTATAATAAAAAAGCAACACACGGCCTGCATGAACAGAACACTGGGGCAACGACTCATTTAGCAATGTTAGGTGGGTAGTGTGACTAAAAATGTTATGCATCATAATGTGATAGGCGTGGTGTTAGCCGGTGGTCAATCTAGACGGATGGGACAAAATAAAGCGCTACTAGCTAGAAACGCACCCGCTCCGCAACAAGTCATAGCACAAACCATCGAACAATCTATGTTGTACTTTACTTGTCAGCAGATAGTAAAAGCGGGCGTGACGCAACTGATTATCAATGGTTCGTCTGATGCATATAGCGATCATATCATCGCACATATCGCACTTAATCTTGCAGTGCCGGTGGCACGTATCAGTGATGATGAGGCTGCCCAAGGGCCAGTAGGCGGCATTGCTTCAGTATTAACACATGCCACTGTTAAAACTGATTCTGTCTATATCTTTGTCCCCGTTGATTTACCTTTATTACAAGCCTTGGATTTAGCGCAGCTTATCCAAGGAGGCTGCGTCAATCAACGCGCTACACATTTTGAAAAACAGCCCTTACCGTTGTTTATTTATGACGTGACCAGTGGGCAAAAAGCACTTGAACAACAACGTGTTAAAAATGATCGGTCGGTATGGTGTTTAGCATCTTTACTACATGCTTTGACATTATTATCAGCTGAGCCGAGCAACTGGCTTAACGCCAATACCCCGCAAGAGTGGGCTAAAGCCCAAGCACTCATTAATCCTAATTAAAAATCGGTATCAACAATAAAACAAAGATTGGTTATAAATTTAGCAATAAGACACAACAAGTTGTCTTAAGTTTACCTTAAGATTATAGTAGTAATATAACAATATATTAACAATAATAAGAAGTTATTACGTGAAGTTAACTCGCCAAATCCAGCAATTTTTTCACCCCTTCCTCCTTTTTTACGTCGTAGGATTCACTATCCTCAGTACTGCTAGAGTAATATTTATTACTTGGCAATCGCATCGAATTGATGGTGCTGGAGATATTTTACAAATTTTATTCAATGGTCTGCGTATTGATTTGAGTTTGCTGAGTTACTTAGCCATTATTCCTGCTTTAATGTGGATAATCGTATTGCCATTTTCGTTTAGGCATCATTTACAGCGGATCTTATTGGTTTGGCTGTGGTTGTGTTTGCTATGCGTAATTTTCTTTGAAGTGGCGACTCCTACCTTCATATTAGAATACGATTTACGTCCCAATCGTCTCTTCATTGAATACCTGATGTACCCTAAAGAAGTCGCGACTATGCTATTCAATGGTCATCTGTTGAGTATTGTGTTGGCGTCATTAACATTGGCAATATTGAGTTATGTGGTGCTGCGTTTTCTTAAATCACAACTGCATACAGCAGTTCCCAAAATGGGTTTTTCTGAGGGAAATTGGTTCACTTGGGCGAGCTGTAGCTTAGTATTATTAGTGATCATTGTTGCGGGTGCTCGCGGTACTTTGGGGCATCGTCCATTAAATCCGTCATTGGTGTATTTTTCTCAAGATCCGTTAGTCAATACTCTTAATCTCAACTCCATGTACAGTGTAATGTTTGCCATTAAACAGCTAGGTAAAGAAGCTCAAGCGGCAAAAATGTATGGGAATATGACACCTCAAAAAATGCTCGATATAGTTAAATCACAGACGCAAATGCCAGACAGTGCGTTTACTGATCCAGCCATTCCGACACTAGCATTACGCCAAGCTACTTATCAAGGACGCCCTAAAAATCTAGTGATTATTTTACAAGAAAGTTTAGGGGCGCAGTTTGTTAAAACACTGGGTGGTCGCGAGTTAACGCCTAATATTGATAAGTTATATCAACAAGGCTGGGGCTTTCATCAATTATATGCAACGGGGACGCGTTCTGTACGCGGTATTGAAGCGGTGATTACTGGGTTTACACCTACACCAGCTCGCTCAGTCGTTAAGTTGGATAAGTCGCAACATGGTTTTTTTAGTATCGCGCAAATATTACAACAACATGATTACCATACACAGTTTGTCTATGGCGGAGAAAGTCATTTCGATAATATGAAAGGGTTTTTCTTAGGCAATGGCTTTAGTGATATTGTGGATATTGATGATTTTGCGAAAACTGATTTTATCGCTACCTGGGGCGCAAGTGATGGTGATTTGTTTGATCAGGCTCACCTTGAATTAATGGATTTGCAGCAACAAGATAAACCTTTTTTTAGTTTGGTGTTCACATCAAGTAATCATGACCCATTTGAAATACCACCTAACACGATTAGTCATATTCAGGATGAAGCGCCGCTTGATCGTGCGATCCGCTATGCTGATCATGCGTTAGGTGAGTTTATGCATCAAGCACAACAGAGCCCTTATTGGGAAGATACGGTGTTTTTAATTATTGCCGATCATGATACCCGTACTTATGGCTCTGAATTAGTCCCCATCAAATCATTTCATATTCCGAGTTTAATTATGGGAAAAGACATCACTCCGAGACAAGATACACGCTTGGTAAGCCAAATAGACATGCTACCCACATTATTGTCGTTAATCGGGATCAGTGACGATACTCCTGCATTGGGGCGGGATTTGTTGCGTGATGATATTCAAGAGCGTGCTATGATGCAATTTGCTAATAATTTTGCTTATATGACGCGTGACGAAGTTGTGGTGCTACAACCACAAAAGCCATCCAGTGCCTTTGTTTATGATTTTGAAGCTAAACGGTTACGAGCTAAACCTGGCACTGAAAAAATGGCTGACATTGCGTTGGCGCATGTTTTGTTCGGTAGTTATGCTTACAATAACCAGCTTTATCGTTTACCGTCTCAGCTAAATGCTCAGCCAAGTGCTGACTCTAATGTTCCGTCTAGCGCACAGTCTAGTATAAAACAGTAACAGGATTTTCATGTCTAATTCATCACATGCCACAGTAAACAAACCCAATGGAGTAGGGGTATCGCGTATCTTCAAAGCGACGCGATGTTCATATCAAGGATTTCGTGCTACTTGGAAACATGAAGCTGCTTTCAGACAAGAGTTAATGTTGGTTATACTCATGTTTCCATTTTCATTTTTGATCGCCCAAACAACAACACAATGGCTGTTACTGATCATGAGTTTGCTGTTTGTCATTTTTGCAGAACTGATTAATTCTGCCTTAGAGGCATTAGCGGATCGTATTACACTCGAACATGACGAATTAATCGGTCGCGCCAAAGATATAGGGTCTGCAGGGGTATTTATCGCATTAACTCAAGTCACGGTGATTTGGGGAACTGTGTTGTATTTAAAGTTTTTTTAGTATAAAAAGCGTAATCAATTTTTAATTTTCTCTAGGTGTTATATGAATGTCGCCCAAGCCATGCAATCTCGTTACGCAACCAAAGTGTTTGATGCGCAAAAAACGATCAACCAAGATGATATAGCACAACTGTTATCGGTGCTGCGCAATGCACCCTCAAGTGTTAACACCCAGCCTTGGCATTTTATTATCGCCAGTACCGCAGCAGGTAAAGCGCGCGTGAATGCCGGTGCAACCGGAGCTTATGCTTATAATGCGCCGAAAGTCACTTCAGCTTCGCATGTCATTGTGGTGTGTAGCAAAATCCACATGGATGATGCGTATTTAAGCCAATTACTCGAACAAGAAGCGGCAGACGGTCGTTTTGTTAAAGATCCGAGTTTTAAAGCGACGTATCATAAAGTGCGTAGTACGTTTGTTGATTTGCACCGTTACGAATTAAAAGACACGCAACATTGGATGGAAAAACAAGTATATCTAAATTTAGGTACGTTACTGACGAGTGCGGCGACAATGGGCATTGATGCCTTGCCGATGGAAGGATTTGATTTTCCTGCACTGGACGCCGAATTTGATTTACGTAGCCAAAACTTGGCGCCCATTGCGGTTGTCGCGTTAGGCTATCGCGCTGCGGATGATTTTAATGCAACTCTACCTAAGTCACGTTTTTCTGCTGAGCAAATCTTTACTCATGTATAATTTGTCAATCGACGATAGAGCCTGACATGTTGAGTAAACCTCGTGTTTATACGCTATTCCAACATCTGGTGCAGCATATAGGCACACTAATTGTCCTGATTGGTGCCTATGAACTTGGGGATATCGCCAGTGCGATTATCCCTTTGCCAGCAACGATTAACGGTTTGTTTATATTACTGTTGGTGTTTGTTGTTTATGGCAAGGTCCCTCAGTTTTTAAATACGGTCATCCCTGTATATCTAGGCCATATGTCCATGTTTTTTGTACCGGCGATTATGGCTGTCTGGTTGTTTCAACAAGCGGTATACGATCATTGGCTTGCCTTGGTATTAGCCTTGGTATTAACCACCATTGCCAGTATGGTTCTGGTCATGTGGGTCAGTAACAAATTACTTAAAGCAACGGATAACACTTCACGATGAGTCTATCTTCAGTGAGTTCAGCATTCGGTTTAACATTGAGTGATATTTCTCACGCGGCGATGTGGATTGTGATTTTGGTGTTGTGTTATGGCTTTGCTATTCAGCTAGCCAAATGGACTAATCAGCATGTGTTGGCTCATCCGATTTTGATCACCACTACTCTCGTATTAACATTCACCCAATTGATAGAGCCTGATGTACAAAGGGTTATGACTCACCTTCATCCGATTAAATATTTGTTAGGTCCATTAACGGTCGGTTTAGCATTGCCGGTTTACAACCAGTTACCCATATTGCGTCAATTAGGTGTAAAAGTGTTATTGCCGATTGCTGTAGGCGGGTTATTTGCCCCTTTAAGCGCCTTTAGTGTACTGTATTTATTAGATGCTGAGCCAGCTTGGCAACTGACCATATTAACCAAATCAATCACGACGCCTTTTGCGATGGATACAGCAACTATGCTTGGTGGGATCGCAGGGTTAGCAGCGGTATTTAACATCATTACGGGTATGATTGGTGTAATGGCACTACCGAGCGTGAATCGTTGGCTACAAATCAATGATGACAAAGCAAACGGCTTGGTATTAGGGACTATCGCACACGGTATCGGTACGTCTAAAGCGGTATTATTAAGTGAGCAAGCGGGTGCCTTTGCGTCCTTAGCCTTATGCGTTAATGGTGTCGGAACCGCTATTGTGTTGAGCGTTCTGCTCGGTTAATCTGTTTTTTTACAAAATCTTTTGGTTCATAGCCTGTTGTTTCGGGAGCTGAATTGGTCTGAGAGTCGCCAACTTTAGCAGCGTCAATACTCGCATCAATATCTCTTTTACAACGCTCAATACTGTTGCCAATCTTGTCATTTTCACAATCAAATTTTTGTTTGGATATAGCGGATTGATAGAGTATTTCTCCAGCGTCATTCCACGCACATCCCGACACGATTAATACACACGAACTCAATAATATTCCACGAGCCAGCGTTGCTAGTTGAGGTAAAAAAACCATTACCATTCCTTAATTATTAATTGTATTGACATATGTAATCCTAAAGATGAACTTGGGTTAATGCAAATGAAAATTCTCTAGTAATTGTGTCATATTCACTCACTTTTGAGATATTAATTGTAATTACTCTTTATCTGATTAGAATACAATTAATCTTAAGTTCTATTCAAATAAGAGTTTTATGCCTATTAATATTGTTTTAGTCGATGACCATGAGTTAGTTTTAAATGGATTTATACAATTAATACAATCAGATGATGCGTTTGTGGTTCTTGCTTCATTTGGTAGTGCAGAAGAAGCCTTAGCAAGTGATGTCATTACTGAAGATTGTATTTTAGTGACAGATATTTCATTACCCAATAAAAATGGTTTGGAATTGGTCAAAGAAATTAAAACACGTTTACCTTTATTAAAAACTGTTGTCTTAAGCATGTATGAAAATGCGCATTATATTGTCACTGCACAGTCTTTACGTGTTAATGCGTATATTTCTAAACGAGATGCAGGTGATGTATTACTTAATTCATTACATAAAGTAGCAGCAGGTCTCACGGTACATAGTCCTGCAGTGCAAGAAAGTGCTAATCAGCAATCTGAAGAGTTTGAGTTGTATCAAGCGTTAACCGAGCGCGAAAAAGAAATCTTTGTATTATTAGCGATGGGACATGAAGTAAAGCATGTCGCGCATCAATTAGATATTGCAGTCAAAACTGCGCATGTACACCGTCGTAACATATTAAATAAATTTAATTGCACGACAGGTTTTCAGCTAACGCGTTTTGCTATTAAATATGGCCTGGTTGATCCTGCACAATTGTAAGTAGAATTTCTTAAAATATGGTCGTTGCTAGCAATAAACATAGCTCGTTCAATCTTCTCTACGCGGTTGCATTATTATTTTGTGGTGCAGTGTGCTGCTATTAAGTTGGCGCTATATTGGATTTGCGTGGTTTGGCATGATCACCGGCAATGCGTTATTTTATGTATTTGTATTAGATCCGACTGCTATTTTTATCAATATTTCTCGGTTGTGGTTAACGCAAGAGTACATGTATGCCCAAACGCCTGATATTAGTCTGTTTGAACTGTTTTTTGCGCATCAACTGACTGGACTGCTTGTACTTACATTTGGCTTATATTATTTGCAACTACAAACTGCGTATTTAATGCAAATGTTCGCGTTTATACCGATTATTTGGTTTGCATATCGCTACAACTGGATTGGGGCGTTACTGACTATTATTGTGTGTAATACCTTGATATTAGTTCAAGTATATCAGGGTAGTAGTAACGAATTAGTCCTGTATCAACCGTATATTATTAGTTATTCATTAGTGGGCTTTTTGGTCGGCGGTGTGATGCTCGAACATGCCAAAACGATGCGTAGTATTTCTTTCGTTGGCGAGCAGTTACTAATTAAGCGTGATGAATTACTGCAATCGACTTAACATGTTAAACAGCTCTCACTTGACATGCTAAATGTCCAAGAACAAGAACGTAATTGGTTATCCAAAGAATTACAAACAGAAGTGCGACAAAACTTAGTCGAGCTCAATACAGCAATATATAAAATTGAAATTCAACCACAAATGTTTGCCTCAACCTTAGCTGAAATGAAAAAAAATACCCGTCGTATGTATGATAGTGTGTATACCTTAATGCATTACTGACGACCGGCTTAGCCTTGGTCACCGAGAAACAACAATCAATGACGATATTAACTCAGAGTATCAAAGTGTGATAAATCGTGTGATCAGTTTAGGTGGCAAGATGGGAATTAACGCTGATGATGGCTTAATACTCACGATTACACTACCCCCATAGACGTGAAGAATGGCTTGATATATACCCGCTATCAATTGTGTAACCATTTTCAATATCTTGAGCAACTAATATAGGCCCGTCTAAATCAAGTACATCGGCATAACCTGCTAGTACACGATTTGGTGCCATAGCTAAAGAGGAACCGACCATACAGCCAAGCATTATCTGCATCCGAGCGGCTTGAGCTAGCTGAATTAAACGCAACGCTTCAGTAAAACCGCCCGTTTTATCTAGCTTAATATTAATCGCCTGGTATTTGCCAACTAATTGTGCAAATGTACGACTAGTATGACAAGATTCGTCGGCACAGATAGGTATTTTACCTTGGTACAAAAGCATGTCCTCGTCGCTATCGGCTGGAAGAGGTTGCTCAATTAAGCAAACTCTTATTCCCGTTAATCCAATCACTATTTGATTTAGTAATTCGATTGACCAAGCTTCATTGGCGTCTAAAATAAATTCGCTATTGGGGCAAAGTTCAGCGATCTTTTTCATTTTAAGCACGACGTCAGTAGCATCAAACTTTATTTTTATTAGCGGTACATGTCGCATTTGCTTAGCTTGTGCAAGCATGTCATCTATTGAACCTAAACTGAGAGTCTGCGCAGTTAGGGCTGGTTTGTTTTCAGGTAACTCCAATAGAGTGTAAATGGATTGGTTAAATCGCTTACATAGCCAATCCCACATAGCACAATCAATAGCATTAGCCGCTGCGCCGCTTAGCTGTTTTGATTCAATAAAATCAGTTAGTTTAAACGCATCATTGATGTAAGCGATATCGGTAAATATAAGCGATAGTTCAATTTGCCACTGTGTCAAAAACGCATCTATACTGGCACTGACAGAATCTACACTCTCGTTATAACGCGCATACGGCACGCACTCACTACGTCCACTAAAACCACAAGCATCAATGCGTAAACGCACGACATCAGCGTGTGTTTTAGCGCCACGTGAAATGCGAAATTCACGCGCTAGAGGCAATGAGTGTAAAGAGACGGCAAATATCATATTATGCAATTTGGTTTATTAAACCATCCACTCCATGTCGAATAGGATCTTGGCAAGGTAAACCCGTTTCTTGAGAAATTTGTAAGCACGTTTCACGCGCAGTTTGCTCGTCTACAGCACTGGTATTGAGACTGATACCGATGACTTTACAATTTGGATTGGTGAGACGTGCATGAAGCAAGTTTAGTTCAACAGCTTGTTGCACTGTTGGCAGTCTATAACCAGGCATGCCACGCATAAATTCACGACGCAGCGTATGACATACGACCAATGCATCAGCTTGTGCACCATGGATCAAACCTAATGTTACCCCTGCAAACGCAGGATGAAATAATGAACCTTGACCTTCAATTACATCCCAATGCTCGGCTGTGTTATCCGGTGTTAAGGTTTCAATAGCGCCAGAAATAAAATCAGATACAACACAATCCACTGCAACGCCTTCACCTGCGACTAAAATGCCACATTGACCGGTCGCGCGAAACGTTGCATCCATTCCTCTTGCTTGCATGGCTTCATGTAATGCAAGCGTGGTGTACATCTTACCCACAGAGCAATCTGTTCCAACAGTTAACAACCGTTTACCTGTGCGTTTTTGTCCGTTAGCCGTTTTAAAACGAGTAGTGGGGTGACGGATATCAATCAAATTGACCTGATACTGCCGTGCTAATGCAACTAATTCGGGTATGTCGGTTAATTTATCATGCAAGCCATTAATCACGTGCATACCATTTTCAATGGCCTGGCTAATGTGCGGCAAATATTTGGTATCAATATGGCCACCGGCATTATTAAAACCTAAAACAAATGATTTAGCACCTTGCTCAGCTGCATCTTTGATTGATAAAAGAGGTAAACCTGTCGTAACAGAACATTCAGGCAGAGCTATTTCACCAACACATTGGGTTGCTCGCCATGTTGCGATGCTGTTGGCCATTTTTAATCCTAAGCTGTCAGATGCATCACCTAAGAAGAGCGCATAAGGAGGGGTTAATTTCATAATAAAAAATTCTCATTTTGTGTGCGTTTTTGTAGTCTC
>Ga0222715_10000565_pt1 | contig 36956 bp, 52 predicted proteins | sample C33_9DmetaG_FD_165056 | JGI IMG/M metagenome (GOLD analysis project Ga0222715, IMG submission 165056) | Estuarine water microbial communities from San Francisco Bay, California, United States - C33_9D | ecosystem: Environmental > Aquatic > Marine > Unclassified | place: USA: California...
TTTGCAGAGGGTAAACTTGATGGAGAAGGTTTACCTAAAAGAATGTTAGACGCTACTATTAGTTCTTTTGGAGTAATGATTCAACCGTTTGCAGATGAAGCAATGTTTTCAGAACTTATGGGTGATTTATACACAGCTCTTAAAGATGATTCAGGAAGAACATCTTCTGGTAAGCAACTATTTGTAAACAAAGATATGGATTCTATTGTTTTTGGTGCAGTTGGTCATTTAGCTAAAGGCTTAGCCCCCGGAGTTTTGTTAGATTTAAAAAAATATTCAGAAGCTATTTTTGAAACTCCTAACCCAACAACAGGACAAAAAAGAAGTTTAGAAGCTAAAACTCTAGAAATGTTATCGGGTGTTAATTTTAATAAATTTACTATAGAAGATAAGTTTAATTACCAAACTAAAAACTATATAAGCACCACAAGGTATCAAATAACTAAGCCAAAGATAGCTTACGGTAAAGAAGGCAGAGATTTTTTTGCAGAGTACACAAGATCTCAAGCAGAAAAATATCAAGCACAGCAGGAAATGTTTCGTCATGTTTTAGCAATGCGAGATTTAGGATTTGCAAAATATGAAATATCTAAACTTTTAAAAGCTTCTGGTATTGTTGGCAAAAAAGAAAGATACTTTTTGTTAAGAGGTAAATTTTTACCTGACACAATAAGTCAAACTAGAAAAAAAGCTATCATTGAAAAAATGGGCAGAACTCAAGCTAAAGAAGCTTTAAAAAACATTGAAGCATATTCTAGACAAATTTCTAGAGCTGATTTGTATCCTCAAGAAATAGAAGATTTTACACAAACTAAAGATATAATGAAAGAAGTATCTTTAGAAGAGTTTGAAAAAATGAAAAGAGGTAGGCGTGGTTTTGCAATGGGTGGTGAAGTAGATATACCAAATGCTTCTACTGAGCCTGACGAGCGTATAGATAAGTTTACAGGGCTGCCCTATAACATGCAAGCTGGTACTGCTTTTATTGATCAAGAAGATCCTTTAAGACGTTTAGGGTTTAAAGGTGGCGGTGCTGTTGACCCTCTTTCTAGGTTAGGCTTTGGGTATGGTGGTAGAGTAAAAGAATTTGATGGCGGTAAAATTATTGATGCAATAAAAAATATATTTATACGTGAGGCAAAAGCATCTGATGTAAAAAGTTCTTCAGACATAAGTGTTAAGCAACTAGGTGGTAGATTTAGTGCTGACTACGATGGTGAAAATTTACAAATGTCTAAAGAAATACAAAATAAAATAGATAGAAAATTTGCTACAGAAATTGTAGAGGCAAATAAAAATATTCCTTTTATAAATAGAATGATTGATAGTAAAAACCCAAACTACACAAAGGCTATTGAAACAAAAAAAGGTAGAGAAACTCACCGTATGGCAAATAGCGGTAACTTTGCGTACCCTACAATTTTTGTAAACCCTAAAACTAATGAGCTTGAAAAATTAACAGGTAAAGCTGCTTTTGAAAGAGCAATACAAACAGGAGAGTTTATAGAATTTGATAATGAAAAACAAGCGGCTTGGTTTGCTACAAACAATTATAAAAAAGCACAACAAGTACAAGATTATTTTAAATCTAAAGAGCCTAAAAAAGTTTCTAACAAAATTGGTACTTCTGCAACAATACCAGAGAATAAACAAGAGATAGAAGTTAATGCTAAAAAGTTTGATGGAAATATACAACCTGAAGATACAATAGAAGCAAATAAATTTGGTTGGAATAATCTTATTAACAAGATACCACCTAATGTTAGGTTAATGGTTAATGATGTATTTAAACAAAGCACTGGTGGCAAGTTTGAAAAAATGTTTACAGAGAAAAATTTAAATCCAGAATATAAAACAATATTAAAATCTATTGCTTTAGATGTTTTAAGTAAAGGTAAAACTAATATTGAGTATGCAGATTATAAAAGTGTAAAAGGTAATAACGCTTATTCAGATGTTAGTTATACTACAAAAGGTGTACCAGATATAACTGATAAAAGATTTAATTTAAAAACATCTTTAGGTCAAGCCAAAGCAAAGATAGATGATAATGGTAATCTTATTATTGTAGATAAGTTTAACTTTAATGATTCAGCAGATATAAATTCTTTTACAGATTTTTATCAAATGGCAAAAGAAATAGGTGGTGCAGCACTACAAGGTGAAGGTTATAATGTTGTACGAAAAGTTGGTAAGTGGTTTGGTTCGCCAGAAGGTGAAGGACAAAATGTAAACATTAATTTAGGTAAAATAGATTTATCTAAATAAACAAAAAAAAATATTACTTGATTAAAAAGGAAAGATAAAATGTTGGGATTACCAGTAGAAGCAATATCAATGCTAGGCTCTACCGCTTTAGGTGGGGTTATGAAGATGTGGTCACAGTCTCAAGCAGACAAAGCAGAGCAGCACAAGATGATGCTACAAGCTAATCAGCAAGTTCAGGAAAGTGTAGACAGTGCAAGAGCGTATCAGAATCCTAACGCTGCTTGGATACGTAGGTTCATTGTGGTTACTGCGATGTTAGCTGGCATTGGTATTGTTTTTATGGCCCCTCTTTTAAACCAAGTTACAAATATACCAGTAGAAGTTACACAAGGTAGTAAGTTTTTATTTGGTATTTTTGACAGTACCCATACTGTTACAGAGTATCTTACCCTAGAAGGTTGGGTAACTCCAGAGTGGCTACCAGTATCTATAATGAACATCATAGGTTTCTACTTTGGTAGTGCTGCAATGACAAGAGGTAAGTAATGGCTAAAAAGAAAAAAACTAAATCTAAAGTAAACGAAGCAGGTAACTACACTAAACCTGCTATGCGTAAGCGATTGTTTAATAAAATTAAAGCAGGTACTAAGGGTGGTAAAGCAGGTCAGTGGTCTGCAAGAAAAGCTCAGATGCTTGCTAAAGAATACAAATCTGCTGGCGGAGGTTACAAATAATGAAAGGTGTTAAACATTATAAAAAAGATGGGACAGAGTGGAAAGGTGCTACTCACAAGATGCCTAATGGTCAATTACATACAGGTAAGACTCACGGTAAAACTAGTCAACGGTTATATCATTTAAAAGAACTATCTAAAAAAGCTCAGAAGAAAGCCCGTGGCTCTTAAAAAATCTCAAAAGTCACTCAAGAAGTGGTCTAAACAAAAATGGCGTACTAAGTCTGGTAAAAAATCTTCGGAGACAGGAGAGCGTTACCTGCCTACAAAAGCTATCAAAGCTTTGTCGAGTAAGGAGTATGCTGCAACTACTAAAAAGAAACGTGAAGATACTAAGAAAGGTAAGCAGCACAGTAAGCAACCTAAGAAAATAGCCAAGAAAACTAGGAGGTATCGTAAGAAATGATGCGAGAAGAATACAAGAAAGGTGGTAAAGCTAATGACTCGCGCTTAAAAAGAGCAGGTGTTAGTGGGTACAACAAACCTAAACGAACTCCTAAGCACCCAACTAAATCACACGTAGTTGTAGCTAAACAAGGTGACAAGGTTAAGACTATACGTTTTGGTCAGCAGGGAGTTAAGACTGCTGGTAAACCTAAAGCTGGTGAGTCGCGTACACAGAAGATGAGACGTAAATCATTTAAAGCTCGGCATGGTAAAAACATTGCTAAGGGTAAAATGAGTGCAGCTTATTGGGCAGACAAAGTAAAATGGTAATGAGTTTAATTCAATTAACATTCGTAATTTTTCTTGTAATCATACTTAGAGAGGTTATTAAAGACAGATCAAAATGAACGATGTATTTACACTAATAGCTGAGGTAGGGTTTCCCATTGCAATGTCACTTATAGGTGGCTTTTTTATTTTCCTTACCATAAAGTACATACTACAGTCTGTTATCGGTGAAGTAAATGCAATACATAATATTGTGTTTAATCTTGACAACAGAGTTAAAACAATGAATCACGACATGGTTAGGATAGATTGTACTATGTGTACAGTTCTAGGTATCCGACCAGACTTGGATAGAATATCTAGAGCTAACGGTAAAGAAGATGCGAGGAGAGACTAGTGAACGTAGCACAGATTATTGGAGAATATGGTTTTCCTATTGTAGCTACGGTAGGTTTGCTGTACATGATTTACTTCATATGGGAGTTTATAACCAAGCAAATAAAAGCCAAGCTAGGAGAAACAATGGGGACTCTAGTCGGCTTGATAGATCGCATAAGGATGTTGGACAATGACATTATACGGCTGCAACAAAAACTAGACACGGTTATAGAGTTACGTGAAGTTGAAAGCAAAAACAACGATGAAACTACTACTTAGCATTGGATGTAGTTTATTTTTAAATACCATTTCTGCTGATGAGATGTTATTTAAATTTAAGAGTCCTAGTTTTTCTGGTAACGGTACGTCAGCGCACTACCTTACTATAGAAAACCAAGAACACAGTCGTGAAGAAAAAATTAAAGAAGAAATTCAAGCGTATAAAGAAGAACTATTACGTGACCAAAATAACACAACGCTTGCTAGGTTTATTCGTAACTTAGAAAGTCGCATATATGCAGAGTTATCTAGGCAGTTAGTAGACAATATGTTTGGAGAAACTAAATCAGAAAGCGGAAGCTTTACATTAGAAGGTAATAAGGTGGATTATAGTACAGATGGAAGTTTTGTTTCACTTAAAATTACAGACACGGAAGGTGGTGAAACTACTATTACTGTTCCTATTGGCAGCTTTACTTTCTAGTTGTGCAAATACAGGAGGAATAAAAGGGCATATATCTCCCAAAATAGAACAACCAGTTATACGAAAGCTTCTTATAAAAGAACTTGCAAAAGTAGACGCACCAACTAAAAAACCCGTAGTTGCGGTGTATGCAGGAGCTTTCTTAGATGACACAGGGCAGAGAAGAAGCAACGGGGAGTATGCAAGCTTCAGTACTGCCGTAACTCAAAAGCCTGTAGCGTATCTTATACGAGCGTTACACCACGCAGGTTCTGAGAAGCGTGGGTTCTTCGATGTAGTCGATAGAGTAGGGCTAGAACATCTTGCAAAGGAAAGGCAGCTTATCAGGTCAGCTAGAGCAGACTTTGATGAAAAACAAAAGTTAAAGCCTTTACTTTTTGCAGGGTTGCTTATGGAGGGAAGTGTTGTAGGTTACGAAAGTAATGTGCTTTCTGGAGGTTCTGGAGCAAGGTACTTAGGTATCGGAGCTTCCAGAAAATACAGACAAGATATTATTACTGTATCATTAAGAACAGTTTCTGTACTTACTGGTAGGGTACTAATAGAAACTTTAGTAACTAAGAGTGTCCTAAGTGTAGGATACAACCAAGATGTTTTTAAATTTGTAGCTCAAGGAACTGAACTAATAGAGATTGAGAATGGTTCGGTGCAGAATGAATCAATAAACATTGCCCTTCAAGCAGCAATAGAGACAGCAGTACTACAAACTATTAACGAAGGGGTAAGCAAAAAATACTGGGAGATAAAAAATGATTAAAGCGTTTATATTATTTTTCTCTGTTATAAATTTTGTTTTAGCTGATAATGAGATATATATGGATCAGTCAGGAGCGACTGCAAATATTGACCTAGAACAACAGGGCGGTTCTAACCTGATAGGTGGTGTCGGTTCTGTAGCAGGTACGCTTACAGATTTTGACTTCATAGGTACAACAAATACTCTAGATATAAATCAAATAGGTTCAAGCAACCTTTGGAAAGGAGACATAACAGCAGACACGTACACTGGATTTTTTCAGTTTACAGGTGATTCAAATGATATGACAGTTTCAACTGATACAAGCAATACGTATGGGGCAGACAGTTCTAACGTAAATGTAAATGTAACGGGCAGTAGCAATACCATGACGCTAAATCAAGCAACTAGTGCAGCAGCAAGTACTCTTGATTTAGATTGGATAATACAGGGAAGTAATAACACAATTACATCTAGCATAAACATTGATCAAGCAACTAACTACATGGATATTGACGGCAGCGACAATACTGTAACCTATACAGGTACAGGAGTTAATGCTAGTTCTGGCGGTTATTTTTGGTTAGATCATACAGGAGGTTCAAGGACATTCAGTGTTTCACAAACAAGTACACAAAATAACGATTGGCTCAAAATTACTTCTGATGGCTCTAATGGTTCTATTTGTGTTGACCAAGACGATCAGGGAACCTCTACAGGCTGCTGACATAGGAGCTATATCAGAGCTTAACGGCCGTGGTAGGGTAATCAGAGACAAGGAGTTAGGAGCAGAGCTTAACTTAGGCATTCAATCTCTAGACAATGTAGAAACTTCTAGAGGTAGAATGGCTATAACTTTTGAAGATGACAGTAAAGTAAAACTTACTGAGCACAGCAAGTTACTAATCAATGAGTACATCTACGACCCAAACCCTAGCAAATCTAAAATGACTCTGAAATTTGCTAGAGGTACGGCTAGGTTTCTTACAGGCAAGCTGGGTAAGATAGATAAAAAGAATATTAACTTATCTACACCTACAGCAAACATCGCAATACTAGGTACAGACTTTACATGTACAGTCGATGAGCTTGGTAAAAGTTTAATTATTTTACTGCCCGATGCTAACGGTTTGTCGTCTGGAGAGATTGTAGTTTCGACAGCAGCAGGTAGCGTAACTTTAAACAAACCTTATCAAGCTACTACAGCTTCGTTGTTTGTGAATGCTCCGACTAAACCTGCTATATTAAATTTAACATTAGATTTAATTGATAATATGTTGATTGTAACTCCTCCTAAAAGATCCGAACGTGTTGAGGAGATAGAAACTGTAGCAGAAAGCAATCCTTACTTAGATTTTTCAGGGTTAGATGTAGACTTTTTAGCAGATGATTTTCTTGACGAGTCCTCAGAGTTTGAATTTACTGAATTAGATATTAATTATCTTGATGTTAACTTTTTAGAAGATCTGTTAAATGTGCTAGATGCTCTTGCAGTTGCCGAAGAAGAAGATAAATTGAAACAATCTAGTACGATGCAGATTACAGGTACAGCACTAGGTCAGGATAAAGATACACAGATTACTACGCTAGTAAATGGGCAGATAGTTACGCTGCAAAGATTCGTAGGACACAAAGTTAGGTTAGACGTAGATGGAAGTAATGCGTATACCGTAGTCCTTATGCAAGAAGGTGTCGAGAAGATTGTCAAGATTAATGGTGGCTCAGATTCAACAATAAGAATACTACAAGGATCTTAATGAAAAATTTATACGGTTTTATTTTAGTAAGTTTACTTATACTTCCACTACTGCTACAGCCTACAGCTTATCAAGTTTTAAAGATGAGAACATTTGATAGGCTTGTAGAGACACCAGAGGAGTCTGGTTATTTTGCAATACTAAACATTACAGCAGAAGATATAGATAGAGAGGGTGGGTATCCACTACCTCGCGCTAGACTAGCAGAGATAAACAACAGCTTACTGCGTAGAGGTGCTACAGGAGTAGGATGGGTTATGTCTTTTCCACATCCAGACAGGCTCGGAGGAGATGAAGCCTTTGCTAAGTCTCTAAGCCACACATCTACAGTGTTAGCCTTGTTTGGTAACAACAGTGGAGAGTACCCCGAAACCGTAGGAACTGTTATACGTGGTGAGGGAGCAGGCGGTTACTTATCAAACGGTGTAGCTCAAAACATAGATATACTAAAGGACTCGGATTGGACTGAGCAGGGTATAGCAACAGCTCCTGTAGAGGTAGACAACTTAGTACGCAGAGTACCGCTACTATACAAGACTCCTGACGGTTGGCTGGCTTCTTTTGGTACACAGGTACTAAAGGTACTGGCAGATGCACAGACATATATAATAACAACTGGTGAAAATGGATTAGAAGAAGTTACAGTTCAGGGTATACCGCCTGTTAAAGTAGACTCGTTAGGTAGGAAGTGGGTATCTTGGGTAAAGACTTACGAGGTTTCTTTGGTAGATGAGATGTATGATTCTTATGACATAGAAGGTAGGTTTGTTTTTGTAGGTGTTACAGCCGATGGAGTGATGCCACAGGTAGCAACACCCATAGGACTTCTAGAACCTCAATACATTCAAGCAGCCCTAGCAGAGTCCATGTTGATAGAGAACAGCCCACATGTACCCAACTATTCATTGCTGCTAGAACTCCTCATATACATCACTACAGTGACTCTGGTGTGGATGTTAGTTAGTGGCTTAGGTGTGGTCGGAGGGGTGCTTTCTTTACTGGTAATCTTTGGTAGCACAGCAGCAACAGAAATACTATTTGTTAAGAATGGGCTACTAATCGACACAACTTGGGCATTAATTACCCAGATTTTGGCCTCTACGGTGGCCTACTTTTTAAATTACCGTACCCAACATAGACTTAGGCAACAAATAAAGAAACAATTTGAGCATTATCTAGACCCTAGACAGGTTAAACAGCTACAGAAAGACCCAAGTTTGCTTAGATTAGGTGGAGAAAAGAGGTACGCTACCTTTTTATTTACGGATGTTAGAGGGTTTACTAGTATGTCAGAAACTTTACCGCCTGAAAAAGTAACTTATATTATGAATAAAGCTTTAACGGCACAGCAAACTGCGGTACAGAAGTATGGTGGGATGGTAGATAAGTATATTGGTGATGCTATGATGGCTATCTTTAACGCTCCGCTTGACCAAGATGACCACGAATACAGAGCTATTAACTGTGCTAATCAAATACTAATTAATATGGACTTGTTGAATGACAAGCTAGTTAAAGAAGGACTACCCAAGATTGCTATAGGTATAGGTATAAACTCAGGAGAAGCTGTCATAGGTAATATGGGAAGTGATTCAAGGTTTGACTATACAGCTATAGGTGACGCTGTAAATACAGCAGCTCGTCTAGAGTCGGCTACTAAAGAACAGCAGGTAAATATATTAATAGGTGAATCTACAGCAGGTAAAAGTAAATACAATTTAACAAGGATGAATGAGATCACAGTTAAAGGTAAGGAGCGACCACTTCAAGTTTTTACAACTGACCTAGAGGCATAATGCAATGGATGAGATTTTTAATTTTCAAACAGAGTCTCCAGAAGCAGCCACAATCAGAGTAAACACCGATGCCCTAAAACATTTAGGCACGATGTTCTCTGAAATATATGGTTGTGCTGAGAGCAACAGAAAAGATGATGCTTTAAAAAAATTATTAATAGAGCAGATATGTAAACATTCTAACTTTGTTTTAACCACCTCAGAACAGATGGTGATGAACAGAAGGTTAGGTATTAAAGCAGTAAGCTAAAAGGAGATATTTACAATGATATGGGAAAAACCAACATACATAGATATGAGATATGGCTTTGAAGTTACGATGTACATAAACATGCGCTAACGTAAGACCCCCAACTCTTTTTCTAGATGCGAGTGAAGCCCCTCTAGTTTGGGGTTTAACTCGTTAATTATCTTTGATACTAAAGGCGAGTCATGCTCGTCAAATATATTGCTGATTTCTTTTTCAGGAAGTTTCTTAAACTCCGTAACCAAGTTACCTTTGGAGTCTATAAAAACTCTGAACGATATTATGTTACCTTCTTTTTTATTCATACAAACCTCACCTTTTCTAAGTTACCTCGTAGCCCTGCCTTCATGTAAGAAGTAGAGCGACCCTCAAAAAAGTTCTGGTGTTCTACACCTAACACATCATCAAGCCAAGTTAAAGGATTATCGTGTACATCATAGTTAGGTTTTAATCCTAGCTGTAGTAGTCTGCGGTCTGCAATGTATCTAATGTACTGCTGCATTTCTTCTTTAGTTAAACCTTCTATTTCTCCTACCTCAAACACTAAGTCTAAGAACCTATCTTCTAGGTCTACCATATCTCTGCAAGCCTGATAAATTTCTTTCTTAAAGTCATCAGTCCACAGGTTTATGTTTTCTTGTATAAACTCACGAAACAATTTTGTCATGGCTTCTACGTGCAAGGACTCATCACGTATAGAGTATGTGATTATCTGACCCATACCCTTCATCTTTCCGAATCTTGGAAAGTTTAAAAGTATTATAAAGCTGCTAAATAACTGCAACCCCTCGGTAAATCCACTGTACACAGCTAATGCTTTTGCAATACTTTCTTTATCTTTAACAGTAACCTTTATATTGTTTATGTATTCGTGTTTGTCTGCCATAGCTTCGTACTCTGAAAAAGCTTTGTACTCTGTCTCAGGCATACCTACCGTGTCTAACAGTAAGCTGTATGCATGTTGGTGTATGCTTTCCATGTTAGCAAAAGCCCCCATCATCATACGGGCTTCTGGTTTTTTAAAGATACGCATGTACTTATCTACGTATCCTGATCCTACATCTACATCCGACTGAGTAAACAATCTAAATATCTGTGTGAGCAAGCTGCGTTCTGTTTCGTTAAGGTCTTGCCAATCTTTAACGTCATTGTGTAGTGGTACATCCTCTGGAAACCAGTGCATTTGATTCTGCTGTACGTAGTAATCAAACATCCAAGGATGGTCAAAAGGTTTGTAGTAATTTCTGGTATTAAGTAAGCTCATTGTTATCCCTCACACGCTAGACATTCGACATTCTCTAAGTCTATTCGTGGTATTTTTATGTTTACATTTTCTGCATTTCTTGCAGCGTCAGACCGCAAGTAGTACAGAGACTTTAAGTTTTTAGCTCCTGCCCAATGAACATCATTAACATACTGTAGGAAAGCATCGTGTACTTCCTGTGGCTCAGTAGCTTTAGGTGGAGCAAAGAATAAGTTTACGCTTTGGCTTTGACATATATAGTTTTGTCTGTGGTGTGCGTGTTCTATTATCCATATCTGATTTATTTCTGGTGCAGTTTTAAAGACTTCTTTTTCTTCATCAGTTAAAAAGTCTAGGTGCTGTACTGACCCCTCATTTGCTGATATATCTTTCCATACTTTATCTGTATTTTTATTTTTACTTTCTAAAAGTTTCTCAAGATATTTATTTTGTACTCGGTAAGACCCTGTTAGCGTTTTGTGAGTATACACATTAGCCCTTGAAGGCTCAATACTAGGGCTTGTACCATTACATATAATGGAACTAGAAGCGTTAGGAGCAACAGCCAAGAGATGAGCATTACGTAATCCGCTACCAACCATATCAGGTGCTTCGCCCCTTTCTTCAGCAAGTCTTTTACTTGCGTCAACTGCTTTAGTTTTGATAAGGTTAAACGCTCTGTTGTTAAACGAACTCGCGTATATACCTTCAAAAGGTATTCCTTTGCTTTGGAGGTAACTGTGAAAACCCATCGCTCCCAACCCGATACTCCTTTCTCGATAAGCCGAGTAAGTTGATTTTTTATATCCATTCATTCCCTCCTTAATATGATTTTTAAATCTGTCTGCGTTAGCTCTGTATGTTCCTAGTTCGTCTGTGTCTACTGCGTTCTCAATAAAATGTTCTATTACATTATCAAGCATAGTAACAAGGTCATCAATAAACAAACTATCGGTAGACCACTCATCAAATTTTTCTAGGTTAACGCTAGACAAACAACAGACTGCTGTACGTTCTTCATCAGTAGGTAAAGTAATCTCTGAGCATAGGTTACTCTGGCGTATCTGTAAGCCTAAGTCTTTCTGTTCTTTGGGTAGTGCGTCATTGCAGTTATCTAGGTTAACTATGTATGGCTCACCTGTCTCAGAGCGTGTATGTATTATCTGCCACCATAAGTCTCTAGCACTTACATTTTTTACGGCTGTCTTGGTTTTTGGATCAATCAATCTCCAAGATAAATCATCTCGTACCGCATCTAAAAACTCATTGGTTATGTTTACTGCGTTGTGTAGATTCAAACACTTACGGTTTAAGTCTCCTCCTGTAGTCTTACGCATGGCTATAAACTCCTCAATCTCAGGATGGCTTACATCCATGTAAGCTGCGTAGCTACCACGCCTTGTAACGCCTTGATTAAAGGCAAGCATCTGTGAATCTACGACATGCATAAAAGGGATAGAGCCAGTAGATTTGCTACCGTTAGTAGTGCTAGTACCGTTACTCCGAACAGCACCCCAATATCCACCGACACCTCCACCTGCTGATGCCAGCCATATATTCTCATCATAGTGATCAGATAACCCATGACGGGAATCAGGCACAAAATTAAGAAAACAGCTAATGGGAAGACCGCGAGATGTTCCCCCGTTACTAAGTATAGGGGTACTAAACATAAACCAGCAAGAACTTGCGTAGTTATAAAGTCTTTGTGCAAGACCGTAATCAGTGTGTCCTTTGTACGTTGACCCAAATATAGCAGCCCTAGCAAAAGCTTGTTGAGCATGATCTTCTTCCTCCCAATAGTATCTATCTTTTAATGTGTCTAATGAAAATTGACTTAGTTCTTTTTCTTTATCATAATCTATCTGTATCCCAAGATACTCTTGAGTTTTCAAAGTCATTCGTGTATTCCTTTTTTTCTTTTTTGTATCGTTTAGATTTCTGTTTAGTTTTTGATTTTTTATTTTTATTAAACTTAGCAGTTCGCTCAGCTTTTCTTTCCATCGTCATTTGATTTCTCCGTCAACTCAGGATTGTCTATAACAAATTGTTTAGCTTTAGTGTCATACCATTCTGCTTTATTTAAATCTTCTAAGGGCTTTCCCTTATACCTCATCCTCCATCTATACTTAAAACTATTTCCGCGTAAGTAACCAAGGTATTCTTCTTTAGTTAGCATAGCTTCGATAGCTTCAATGCATTCTATTTTGCCTTTATTATAATGGATAGGATTGTTTACTACATCTTCCATATCTTTTTCTAATATAGCTTCTATCTGTTTAAATCTCGACATTAGTTTCTTCCTTCTTTGCTTCTTCTGCTGCACGTTTTCTTAATAAAAATTCTTCTGTTTCTCTTGCTTTCATGTTGACCCACTTATCAGGTAAGGTATCTTCTGAGTACCAAGTAAATCCATTGACACTAGCCCACTCGCCATGACTTCGTTTAGTTCCATCCTTTCTTACTTTAGCATTAGGCATTGGTGCGGAGGGGTTAGCAAATAAAAATACTAACTCGGTATTCTTGGGCAGGTTTTCACGTATCCATATGTACTTAGAGTACTCAGCGTGATCCCAAAATCTACCCTTAGATTCTAACAGAATTGTCTTATTTTGTAAAGTCCTTTTGAAGTCTGGTTCGTAGGTATGTTTAACAGTGTACTCTACTTTTTCTGAGTGATGCTCCCATTCTTTGAGTAAAGTATCGTGCAGTATAAACTCCCATATACTATCGTACCCATCTATTTTTATATGCTTAGGTCTTTTCTTACGTGGTTTTCTTTTCAATGTATCTCCTTTCTGTAGCTGTCTATTCCTTTATCTATTGCTTGTTTAAGAAATATTAATTCTTCAAGTTCTAAATCACCACCACGTAACTGTAACGTGCAAGCCATAATAATTAGAAGCTGTTCAACTGACGGTTCGTGCTTGTCTTTTTCAGCATCCATTCTAAATCTCCAATAGTTATACTGTCTAAGTCTACGCCTTTACGAATTAATTTTTTTATATTTTGCCTAGCCCATCGGCAAGTATAAAATGATAAGTAGTTTGTACCTCTAGCTAATATGTATTCTTCTTTAGGTAATAAAGTTTTATAATTTTCAAGAGTAACTTGTTCTTGCTCCTCGTCACTCAGCAGACTTTTAACCCACTCGACCAACAAGCTATCTACTTTAGCATCAATTTTTTTTAATGTTTTCTTTCTCATATTATTTCTTCTACTCTGGGTAAAGATTTAACGCTAGTAAGATACTCTATACCTTTAGCATATTTAAACATGCGTAAGCCCTTACCATTGTTAGTATCACTGTGACATTCTATTTTGTGTGGGCAGTATACGCAGCCCATAGGTAGTTTCATGTTGCCTTTAGTACCTGCTGGTATAGGTTGATAACACTTGTCAGGTATCTGCTGTATACTAAACATTTCTATTAAATCATCTATTCTAGATTCAACATTAGGTTTATCTAGTTCTTCTGGCTGATACAAAGCAACCTCTCCAGACTCTTTGTTAATAGCTAAGAAGCCACCGTCATTCGTACCTTCTGCTTTCTCATACCCAGCAAGCTGATACATGTAACCAAAGGGATCGCTGTCTCTTAATGTTCCGTGTTGAAACTTTTTAAAAGAAAATCCAGAAGCACTCTTAACATCTACAACCTCACCATCAATCTTACAATCCATATGACCTTTGATATTTTTAACAGTAACTTCTTTTTGTTGGTCAGTAACTTCGTGACCTGCTAGTTTAACTAAAAATAAAAGCAGCTCCTCAAGTATGTGACCATACAAAAACTTAATTAAAGTAGCTGCGTCAGGCGGGGAACTTTCTTTATACTTATCTGCGTAGTATAACTGCCTTGAAGGTTTACCAATGCTAGACATACGAAGGACAGAATTGCTTCTATCCCTCGGAGTTGCCCATTCAATTATAGCATTACCTATACCTGCTGTAACATCAGCTAACAGCTCATCAGGTATTTGTTTTTCTCCTATATTTAAATCAGATACAGTATCATATATATCATTAACTAATGTTGATAAGTTTTTCTGCGTAGAGTTTTTCATAGAAGTCTGCAACCTTTCTTATTTGTGTAGGTGTAGCTTGGTTCTTAATTGAGTTAGCCATCATAGATACTACCATAACATTGTCAGGTTCATACCCTCTAGTGTTATCAATCCTGTCTAGGCTTGGAGAGTTCTGCCAGTTGTCTGAACCAACTTCAAGTAAAGTTCCAAGTATAGGACAGTGTGTGCTTACATGTATATCATCAACAGTTAAATCAAAGAATATGTTTCTTTTTCTTGCTCGCCTTTTAGCAGCTCTTAGTATAGATAATTTATAATCTTTACTCTGCGGATTAGACTCAACAAGAGCATACCTTTCTTTTCTAGTCATTGCTATTACGTTAGTGTGTGTCACTCCAGTTATCTCCTATTTTATATTCAGCATCCATCGGACACTTTAGTTTATAATATACACCAGCTTCCACGATGGAGTCAACCGCCATAGAACCTAGTCTATCTACATCATTCTCCCAAGTTTCTATCTGCCACTCGTCATGCACATTTGCTACAACGTGAGCATCTATGTCGCTCGAAAGTAATTTGTTATTAAGTATAACCAAAGCTCGCTTCATAACGATAGCTCCAGCACTTTGCAGTAAAGAATTTAATGCAGCATGTGAGCTACGTATAAATACTTTACGTCCATCTAGAGCTTTGATGTAACCTTTTTGATCTGCTTCTCTCTTAACTCTATTTCTAAAAGACTTAAGTGATGGGAAATTATTGAGAAAAGATTGCTTAACTCGTTTACCTTGAGCTTTGTTTCCTCCAACCACTTGTCCAATCTTTGCATCTCCTGCTCCGTACAAGAATGCATAGATGAAAGTTTTAGCCTGAGATCTTGATTGCAATCCCGCCCTTGCTTGATTAGCTGTGTGTATGTCTCCGTTGAGTATGTCATTTATAAACTCCTTGTCATTAAGATAGTGTGCAAGCATCCGTAGCTCAAGACCACTGGCATCCACACCTACTAACTTATAGCCCCTAGGAACTGTCCAGCAAGCTCTACACTCCTTACCGTAGGGAGATGATAGGCTAGGTATCTGAGCCATGTTAGGGTCACGGTGCGACATTCTACCAGTGATAGTACCATTAGATATAACTGAGCCATGCACTCTGTCACCATCTAAAAAAGATAACCACGACTGTACTTGTGCTATCCGTTTCTGTAACATTAAATAGTTAGCTATCATTGCTGCTTCGGGTATGTCCGTAACAGTAGCTAGTATCTTCTCGTCAACCTTTGGCTGCCCTGTAGGTGTAAATACTTTAGGCTTCCAACCAAACTCCTGTAAGTATGTACCTATCTGCTGTCGAGAACTTAAATTAAATTCTTCCTTTGCAGTTCGTACAATCTCTGAAGCAGTACAATCTTTAAATATATTATACTCTTCATCAGACAGTCTGGCTTGCTTGCCGTCTTTATCTATACCTAACTTACGTAACACTCCATCATGTGTGTGCTGTGGGTAGATTACCCTTTCATTTATCTTAGGAGTAAATGTTTTATGCACAACCTCTTGGGTGTTGTTAAGCTCACTGGTCAGTTCCTCCAACAACTTATTAGCTTTATCTTTATCTAACATAAAGCCATAGTCTTTTTGAGCTGTAGTAATTTTATAAGTATCCATCTCAACATTAACACTCTCACCAGTGAATCCCCTGCTCTCACGTTTAAGTTCTTCATAAACTTTATAGTTTAAGAATACATCCTGAGCACAGTACTTCATCATCTCTTCTGAGTATCTAGTATAGTCATCGAACTCTATCTTAGGAAACTGTAACTTGTATCCCCAAGCCTGTAAGCTATGCGATGCTCGTACTGGATTAAACAATCTAGAAAGTACTAGTGTATCAACTAACTTCTTGTCTGATAAATCAGTGTTTAATAATCTTTTAACCACTGGTATATCAAAGCCAATAATATTATGCCCAATTAATTTATCTGCTTGTTGTAATAACTTAACTCCTTCACTTAGTTTCTTTGGATTAAAATTAAATTGCTCTTGAGTTTCAACATCGAGGACAGACATACAGTAAACTTTTGTAGGCTGTAACCCGTCAGTTTCAATATCGAATACTAAAGATTTCATAACTCATCTACCTCGTTGTCATCATCAATGAATGTCTCCCGAAGTCTACCAGTATCCCTATCATAAAGCAAGTGAGTGCCCATACCTACATCACCAGTGTACCTAGATTTAAGTACCCTCATGTGTGTGGTGTTTGCTTCTTCAGGGTCATCGGATTGCTGGTCACGCTCCAAAGCTATAACGCAATCAGATAACTGAGCAATACTTTGTGAGCCACGTAGGTGTGATAGGCTTACCGAGATACCATTCTCATGTCCTCGATTACCGTCGACTCTACGTAAGTGACTAACAAGTATTAAACCTACATTAGTTTCCTCAACAATACTTCTAAGCCTAGTCATAATATTATCTATAGCCCTGCGCTCATCGCCTTCCGACATAGAGCTAACAAGCATGTGTAGGTGGTCTACGAATACCCACTTACAACCACAACCAACAATTAAAAATCTTAACTTACTAAAGATTTCATCAATGTTAGTAATACCGAAGTGACTGTGTATCCACACCCTATCTTTATTTTCACCGCCATAAATATTATCAAAGTATTTATTAAGGTCATCTTCTGAGAACTGCTCACGCTCTTGGTCAATGTAAAGCCTAGCGTTAGCCTCGATTGAAAGTATACCATCAACAGTACGCCTCCAATCTTCCTCTAATGCTATGATGCCTACGTTGTCCTTGGTGTGAGTGATTAACCAGTGTTCTAACTCGCGGGTAATACTAGACTTACCAAGCCCTGTACCACCTGTCAGTGTCACAAGCTCACCTCGCCTCATACCGTATAGTTTTTTATTAAGACCAACCCAAGGGTAAGGTATGCTCTCACGCTGCTCACGATTATTAAAGTCTAACTTCTGTTCAGATATATTAAGAACTCCTGATGGTGTATATAACTTCGCACCCCACCAAGCATCTACATAGGCTTGTGCCCGTTTAGCTCTGAGCATTTCGTTAGCATCTTTAAAGTCATCTGGCATTGTAAGTATCTTAGCCTTGCTAGGTGTTAGTAATCTAGCTACAGCCTTTGCACCCTCACGCCCTGCTTTATCATTGTCAAAGTTAATTACTACACAGTCGAACTTTTCTAGAAACTCCAGTGAATTTTTAACATCCCTAGCTGCTCCTGCTGCACCTGACTTAACGCTAACTACAGGCCACTTAGAACCTAGTAATTCATACGCTGCCATCGCATCACATTCACCTTCGACTAATGTAATAAACTTACCGCTATCTTTGAAAGCGGATTCACCAAACAGACCAGTACCTTGAGAGCTACCACGCCATGTAAAGTGTTTACCTTCACTCCGAACTTTATAGCTTGTAACTTCTGAAGCTATGCAGTATGGGTAGAAGTGTTGGACTACATCACCGTTCTGGTTTGTAGTTGATTTAACATTATATTTCTTAGCAGTTGCTAGAGAAATACCTCTATCATTAAGAGCTAAGAACTCTCCTTCAATTTCATTTACTGAGTTTGTTCTATGCACTTTTATTTCCTGTACAATATTTTTATCTGCTCCTTCTTTTACTTCGTAGTTTGGTATTCGTTTATCGCAACTAAAACAATATGCACTGCCATCATCGTTGACAGATACCGCATCGCTGGAGTCACATAAATAACATGGTTGATGGTACTTAACAAAAGCCATCGTGTAATCTCCTATAAAGTAAAGGCAGTTTACCGACTTGCCAAGGTCATTCAGTTAAGATGCTACTTGTTCTGCATCCTCTACAGTAGTTCGCATGTCCTCCGTTAGTTGGTCTTTTAGTTTTACATTTAGTGTTATAGCAGCAGCCTGTAATATCTCTATCTTTCTATTAAGATTTTGTATATCTTGCTGCACTTCAACAAGTCTAGCAAACACTATCTTACCTTCATCAGTAAACTTACTAACTTCGTAAGATACATCATCAAGTACATACGCTACATTACCTTCACTCATAATTCATCCACCTCAGTTTCTAAATCTGTAATAGCATCAAACTCATCGCCATCTCCTGAGCTGTACTGTACTAGGTCTATTACCTGTACTGCCTGTAACTCAAGACCTTTGAACGCTTGACCATTGCGGTTTATTTCCCACGGCTTGCACTGAACCTTAACCTTAGAACCATTACCAACAAGGCAATCAAGTTCGTTCTTGTTTTTGTCCAGTAACTTAGGAGCTTTACGCACCATACCATTAGGGCCATTTACATTACGCTTTATACTTATAGTCGGGCCTTCTTCTTTATCGAACTTAACACTGAAGCCTTTCTCTTTTAAGTCTTGAGCAGTATCTTTATCAACAACTAAATCGACAGAATACTTTGGCTCAAACCTAGTGTTAGGTGTAGTAATAGATGCCCAATAAGCAATGCCTTCATAAACCATATATAATTTCTCCTTTGGTTTTTTTCAGTTTGAGAGGGGAGTCTATCACGAATCCACCTCGGTGTCAAGCACCTTGTTACCAAGACACTTATGATTTATAAACATAGGAAAGCAATCAAATACAAACTGTTCTGTAATTTTATCAACATTTGTATAATTACATCTTCCGATTACAAAGTTTATAAATAATCTTTTTACTTGTGGGTCAGGACAAGGACACATAATATGCATCGCAAACATCTTAGCCCAACAATCCTCTATAAATATTTCTCTAGATATGTTTACTAGACTATCCATGTCATCAACCATAGCTATTCTCCATAAGTTTTTCTAGTTCTTCCTCAGCTAATTTATCTACGTACTCATCATCGTCAGACCTAAACTCAGCTACAGCTCTTATTATAGCATTGTCTAATGCTTTATCATATATATCAGTCGTCATTTTAATTACTTCCATTTAGTTTTTGAATGTGTGTTAACAACTTTAACAACGTAGTACTCACGGTTGTTGCCAATAGTTTTAAGTCCTAGCTCCTCAGCAGTAAAGTCACTGTTGCCAGATACAGCTATTACTTCCTCAGTTTTTTTATCTATAGCAAGGTAATCATCTAAATCATAATTCCAACCATCGAAACAGCTTAAAACATTCATTCGTCATTCCCCCATATTATCTCTGCTAACTCCTCATCGGTGTAATAGTCCACACAAGAGCGACAAAGACTGATACCTTTTTGCTCTTGCATGTTCCTCTCGTCCTCTACCCTCTCACAAATACGACATGACATCATTATTTATACTCCTATGTGTTTGTGAATTTGTTTATAGATTGCCTCAATAACAGGAATTGACACACTATTTCCACACATTTTGTAATTTTGAGATATCGAAACTTCATCTGGAAATGTAAATGTTTCTGGGAAACCTTGAACTCGTAAACACTCTCGAGGTGTAAGTTGTCTTACTTTTCCATTAATAAAATATGCTCCAGTTTTCCCAGCAGCACCTCCACCATAAGCAGATAAAGTAATGGCATGTCCTTTAGGACTATAAATTCTTTCTCCCTGACCTCCTTTATTTATTGTTCCAACTCTTATGGGTTTTAATGAATTACTTTGAAATAGGTCATCAGAAACATCTAATTTTTCATAGTCAATTTTAATATCATTTCTTTTAATTTCAAACCTAGACAAATCCACATTATCTTCTAATATGTCTTGTAATATAACTTTTTTAAAAGTTGGTTTGGGAAATTCAAATTCACGTATATTTAAATCTTTTATAAAACTAACCATAAAAATTCTTTCTCTGTGTTGAGGTACTCCAAAATGACTTGAGTCTAAAACCTTTATAAATGTTTCATAATTTAATTCTTTAAGAACAGAAATAACTGTTTTAATGGTATTTCCAGAATCATGTTTAAAAAGATTTTTTACGTTCTCTAAAAAAATAACTTTAGGTTGTTTATGTTTAACAATTCGAGCAATATCAAAAAATAATGTCCCCCTTGTATCTTTAAATCCTGCTTGTTTTCCAGAAATACTGAATGCTTGACATGGAAAACCGCCACATAATATTTCATGATTAGGGATATCATTTTCATTTATTTCAGTGATATCACCATAAGGCGTTTCACCAAAATTATGCTTATAAGTTAGTTGGGCAAATTTGTTCCACTCAGATGAAAATACACATTTATTTTTATATTTTTCTAAAGCAATTCGGAAACCGCCTATACCGGCGAAAAGGTCAATAAATTTCATATAACTATGCTCCTACCATAATAAAAGTTTATCGTTGTTTCTACCAAAGTGCTGCTTAACTATATCTAATTTACGTTTACCATGGTCTCGCATAGCTTCTTTATATTTATCTACAGCCTTGGGTTCTCTACCACCTATCATCCATAGCATGTTATGCTCAGGCTGTGATTTAGTATACCAATCATAGATAGTTACTACAACATCATCAATCTCTAAAGACCACTCAACTTTACTAGCATCTTTATCATTATCATAAACAAAAGTAGGCTCACCAAAGCAGTCAACAATATTCCAATAGGTATTAGTAATCTCTCCTTGTTTGTTAGTCCCATTAGTATTTATGTATTGTTCGTTTATTATTATCATTTTATTTTCCTAAGTTAAGAACAATTATCTAATGCCCAACGGTCTGAGTTACGTTGAGTTATTTCTTGCTCAGCTTCTAAAGCTCCAGCTTCTATTTCTCTATCTAAATATTTAATTTTATCTTTCATGTTTTTAAGCATCACAAGTATATCCTCATCCGTATACTTTGTCAAGGCATCATCACCACCAACAAGTTTATATACCTTTTGTCTAAAAATAGCAGTAGGTTTATATGATTCAACAAAAGCATCTAGTATATTTTTCTTACCCATTATTAACTCCTTAAAAGTAAAGCAGTTTACTGTCTCATGCTTAGGAGATATTATATATTAAGCTGCTTGTGCAACCATGAAGTTAGTTTCTAAAGTCTCCTGAACTTTATCGCTACGTCTTTGAAGTAAAGTAATTTTATTTTTACTACGTGATGGAGCGTGAGTAGACCAGTCAGTTAAAGCATTATACAATGCCCATTTATTTTTACCCATGGTCGGTGAGTAGTGGTGTACAAACTTATCAAGTATATAGATAAAGTCTTTGTTCTTACCATCATTAACTATACCTACAGTATCCTCAATAGTTTTAATTACCTCAGCGTTACTAACTTCTTGAGCATGCCACTTGTGCCATAACTCTATTTCATCTTCGATAACATCAGCAGTTTTACCAAGTAGGTTAGTAGCTTTATCTACATCAAGCGAACCATTATGCCTAGACTTGTAAATGCTTGCAGGATTTTTAATAAATATCTGAGAGTTTAAGCAAGCACTCTGCCTGAAACCTAAAGATAATATAAAACTCCACACCCCATTAAAACTAGACAGTGCCATAACAGTAACGCAACCAGTGTCTCCATCGGGAGTCTCGTACTCTTTAGCAGGTAGTGTATAATTAACTAAGCACATACCACTGTTCGGGGATACTTGTATCTTCTCGGTAACACCAGTAGCATCTAAGTTACAACGCTCTATCATATCTCTACTTTTATCTATCATAGTAGTATACTGTAGTGGCTTGTAACGCTTGCCGTGTATGGCGATAGGCTCACCAGTATCATTACGATAGTAAACTTCTTTACCTTCAAACTGCTGAGTCATTCCAGTTTCTCTGTTATAAAATCTTACATCAGATTTTTTAACTTCAAACCCTGCGTCTCCATAACCATTTAATCTTAAAGCATTAACCGCTTCTCTATTATTGTTTAACTGTAGTAACATATCAACTCTCCAAAGTTGTTTTGATTTCGGGAACAAGCCTACCACGTTCCCATGTGGCTGTCAACACTTGACAAATACTTTTTAAACCTGTATAATATTCTAAAATCTTTTAACAATTCATAAACAAAAACATTCTAATCTTTCTAAAAAGATTTTAAAATTTTAAAAGTTTCAGAAATCTTTTTGATAATTTATTTATTATTTTTTTAACTTCTTGTTTTGTATGAGTCTTTTATTAAATGCTAAATATCCATCAGCACATAACTTTATTTTTAATAACCTACGTGCTCTCTCAGCTTTCTTTTTTTCGGTAATCGTTTGCTTTGCCATACCATCTACATAAACATCATCCAAGTCTGGATTACTGTGGGATAATTTACTCATCATCATTCTCCATATATAAATAAAATATAAAACAAATCCATACAAAAACTGTCATGCCTATAAGTATATCTAATTCCATTATGCTGTAACCTCCTGAAAGAATGGACTGTTCATATCCATGTTGCCTTTAACTGTTAAGCCTACGATAGTACTAGGTTTATCTAGCGGTCTAAAGTCATGCTCATCACCATTAATTACTTCGATACCTTGCCAAGTACTAGGTATATCCTCTTGCCGTTTTGTCTTAAAGGGTATCGCTATATTTAAACCACGCTTATGTTCTGCCATAGCCGTGTCAAAGTTATTCTCTTTTAAACTAAATGTTAAGTGGTAGTTACTTGGTGTTGTCCGATTAGGTACAGCAGTATAATCATAAAACTCTACATCAGGAAACCAATCCATTAAATTAATACCATGTGCAAAACCTTCTCGTTTAATATAAAACTTTTCATAACTTAAATCGCTTGTCGCATTTAATCTAATACCACATTGCATACCTGCCTTGTCTGCTTTAGCTTTAGCTCTTTTAATTTCTTTAATCAAACGAGTAAAGTATAATTCTTTATGCTTGAAAAACATTTTGGTACGCTGTCCTCTAGCTTCAATTTTATTATCAAGATATGCAGGATTACCTGCTTCATCTAAACATAACTTTATACATTCTGGCGATGCAAAAGGACACACAATACCATAACCTGCTTTATCATAAGGAGATAAATGTAAAGGAAAAGACATGACTCCTTTTTTTAAATTTTTTATTAACTTAGGATTAGCTTCTGGCGAACTTAAAATACTACCAACACTATAACCTAAATCTTTAGACTCATCCAACAAATCTTTGAATGACCTATCAATATTATATAAAGGTATTGTAACTTGCATATCAAACTACTCCTAAAGCTTTTATCTTACTTAACTTATCAACAAGACTGCTCTCGTCTAACCACGAAATCAAATCATGGCATATCTTTTTCTCGCTGTCAAACACCGACATTGTATAATAATCTTTTTTAATTTCAGTAACTTCTACCTTATAGTTATTGTTAAACCTAAAGGTATATATTATACCAGTAGAATATTTATTAACAGCGAATAAATCCTGACCAAACATTTCCATTTTATTTACCTGTTAATTTAATTAATACATGAGCCGCCACAAAGAAAGCGACCATTGAACCTACGATTATAATAAAAGTTATCATTACGAATCCTCATTCCAAATTCTAAAAATTATCTCTTTACCTTCAGCATATTTATCTATAGTTAAATCATGCTCAATGCCATGAGTATCCATGATATTTTCCAAGCCTTCATCATCATAAACTATATCTGATATAGCATTATATATTCTATCAGCGTGTTGGTTTAGTATATCTCTTGAACCCATTTGAGTTCTCCTTTATTATTTAATTTAAGTTTAAAAACAATTCCAAAATCATCATCATTCCAAGCTACCACGACCTCAATCGCTTGTCAAATCGCCACTGTTACTCTATTAATTTAGCCACCGCTACTCCATTAAACAAGCACGAGGGTAAATTTTAAAAAACGTGTAAGTTATAAGCTTACAGTTTGCAAGTTATCCACAGCTTATCAACATCTTATTAACATAATTATATATAATAAGTATATATTAACAAAAACGATTCTAAGCTGTTTTGAGCTGTCCTAGTCGGCAAGCCTTGGCAATGGTTCGAAGCATGCCAGAAAATGCCGTATGAGTCAAACCAGAGCCATTTAACGTTAAGAGTAGCACTCATAGGTAGTCTTAAAACTGATTGTAAGGCTCGTGACTGAATATAAACGGCAAGATTGATATGTTGATTAAGGTTTAAACTTTGCAACGCATGAGAGCGATTACAGGAGCTTTTAGGATATAGTTTTTTTGGCTTGAAAAAATACCAAGTGCAACTGGTAAACGGACAGGCAAAAAAAAGCCTCGAATCAACGAGGCTATAAAAATTTAGAATTTTTTAGAGTTTTAGATATACATAGATAACAAGTAAAACGATGAAGCAATACTGGCTAAACCAAGTACAACACAAACTAAAGTTAAAACTGTATATTCCCTACTCATGAACTCTTACCCGCTAAGGCTAGAAGCTTCAAGAATTCCGCTTTAGTAACACCTAAATCGGCACAGGCGTCGGCTAGCTTCTCGTTATCCCTAACCTTAACACTTAATGCGGGCTTACCCTTAGTCTTAGACTTAACTTCTGCTATAGGCTTTCGAGTAGCCTTTTTCTTATTGGTCGCTGGCTTATCGTAGATAAGTACATGCTTATCTTTTTCTATGGTTTTAAGTATCAAATCATCCCTAATAGCTTTAATAGTAGAAAAATAATCGGATTCTTTATCTACATTATATATCCATGCATCATTCGCTTCATTTCTTCTAGAAAAAGAAAATATAATACTAGCGTCACCATGGGTTAGTTTTTTGAAATCGTCATCATTTCTAATTAACTTTGTAATTACTTTCTTTTCCGATAATTCCCAAAATTTCTCTTGAACACCAATAAAAAATAATACATTAGCACAATTAAATTTTTGTCGGCTCGTAGCGGGTTGATTGTTATCTATGTTATTGAAATTTCTCATGTTTGTTACCTCCAAGTAACTTTGTTAACACCCACCAAAAACGGCAGGATGAGCAAAGAATCTCATATACAATTTTCAAAGTCAAATACTTAGCAATAAAAAACTTTAGAGAATGGTGCTCGAAGTATTAATTAAGTTTGTAAGTTTATGAATTTTTTAGAGTTTTCTTTTTAAAGTTAAACTATAGAAAGTTTTTTAACTCTAAAAAATTATGTAAACCTCACAAACATTATCGCCATCACTCTAGAATATTTTATAGTTTTCAATAGGTTACGTTAGGTAGCTCCAGCGATACTTTAGAGTCTGACTATAATATAAGAGAGGTGCGCCAGAGCCACCCCCACCCCTCCCCTATATATACTAATGCGTATACATTTTGCAAAGGTTTGAGTTGTAAACTAGTGGCGGGACTCTAGAAAATTCCAGAGTAAGGCGGTGATTTATTCCTAGACAAGGAATATTTTGGGCGGGTTTCTAGAGTTACTTTATAGAGGTGTTGCAACCCCAGAGAGGTTCTTCTATTATATAGACGTATTTCTAACTTGTCAAGTCTTTTATGCACAAACTACTTGACAAAACCTCATATCAACCCTATAATGGTACACTATGAAGAATAACAACAAACAATTAACCACCAAACAAGAGAATTTCCTTGAACATTTACTTGTAACAGGAGGTGATCCTAAAAAAGCAGCAGAGCTTGCTGGCTATACAACGCACTGGCATGTAGTAAAAGCCCTCAAAAATGAAATTATAGAAATGGCTTCGACCATCCTTGCTCAGTCAGCCCCTCAAGCTGCACAGAAACTGGTACAAGTAATGGAATCAAATGAACCTATACCTCAAGCAAGTATGAGAGTACAGGCTGCACAGACTATATTAGACCGTGTGGGGTTAGGTAAACGTGAGACTATGGATGTTAAACACGAAGTAAGTGGTGGTGTGTTTATCTTACCAGCAAAAGAGGAAGTTATAATTGAGGCTTAAGAAGGGAAAGACTCCCTTTGGCTACAAGTTATCTCCAGAAAGCTCGAAAGAGTTAGTAGAGATACCAGAAGAACTAGAGGCTTTGGACAAGATCAAAGACCTAGTAAATGATGGATCTATCTCGCTAAGAGATGGAGCCGCGTGGGTAGCACATAAGACAGGACGTAGCATAAGTCATCAAGGATTAAAGAATGTCATTAGAGAACGGAACTAACGATTGGGATTTACATCCAGAGTTATATCAACAAGATGACACTGGAAGCTTCGTACTAAAGAAAGACGGTACTCCTCGTAAGAAAGGAGGAAGAGCTAAAGGTTCAAAGGGTAGAGGTTACAACTATCACAGCGAGACAAAGGCTAAACTAGCTGCTAAAAAAGCAGTACGAGACAAGCAAAAGAGAGTAAATGCTGTAGAAGCTAAGTTGCAAAGACAACGAAAGACTTTAAACAGCTCCAAAGAATTATTAAATAAACTCGACAACAAAACAGTAACGACAGGTCAAGTAGTAACAGATGATGTTATTGATGAAGCTCCTTTAAAAGTAAAAGAAGAAGTCAACAATAATGTTATCTTTCAGCCGAATGATGGCCCACAAACAGATTTCTTAGCTGCACCAGAGATAGATGTATTATATGGTGGAGCAGCGGGAGGAGGAAAGTCCTACGCTATGTTAGTAGACCCTTTGAGGTACGCACACCGCGCAGCTCACAGGGCTTTAATATTAAGAAGATCAATGCCAGAGCTACGTGAACTTATAGATAAGTCACGGGAACTATACCCTCAAGCCTTTCATGGATGTAAGTTTAGAGAGGTAGAAAAGCTTTGGAATTTTCCGAGTGGTGCTAAAGTAGAGTTCGGCTTCCTAGAAAGGGATGCTGATGTGTATCGTTACCAAGGACAAGCCTACTCTTGGATAGGGTTCGATGAAATTACCCACCTACCCACAGAGTTTGCTTGGAACTACTTAGCATCGAGGTTGCGTACAACAGATTCAGAGATAACACCGTATCTCCGTTGCACGGCCAACCCCGGAGGTGTAGGCGCTCATTGGGTAAAGAAGCGATATATAAGCCCTGCCCCACCCAATGAAAGTTTTGATGGAGATGATGGACTATCCAGAAAGTTTATTCCAGCAAGACTAGACGACAATCCGTATCTGTCCGAAGATGGAAGGTACGAACAAATGCTAAAGGCATTACCAGATGTACAGCGTAGACAGCTACTTGAAGGTAATTGGGAAATTACAGAAGGTGCTGCATTTACAGAGTTTGATCCAAACGTACATGTGGTAATTCCTTTTGAGATTCCTGTAGGATGGGAACGTATAAAAGGTATTGACTACGGGTACGCTTCAGAAAGTGCTTGTGTTTGGGGCGCAGTAGACCCTACAGACGGTACTCTTATTATATATAGAGAGCTGTATCAAAAGAACTTAACGGGTGTAGACTTAGCTCAGGTTATAACTAACATGGAAGTCTATGATCCGTATAGTGTGCAAGGTGTGTTGGATACCGCAGCTTGGGCAAGAACTGGTACTACAGGGCCAACCGTGGGGGAAACCCTACAACGTGCAGGTCATAAGCTCCGTAGAGCAGATAAGAACCGTATCCAAGGGAAAATTCAAGTTCACGAATACCTTAAAGTTCAGCAAAGCGGAAGGCCACGATTGCAAATATTTAATACATGCCCTAATCTGATACGCGAACTTACAGGTATTCCTTTGGACAAGAGTAATCCTGAAGATGTGGATACTCATGCGCCAGATCATGCTTATGATGCCTTACGGTATTTGATTATGTCAAGGCCACGTTTAAGTGACCCATATAGTCAAATAAGAAATTTACATTTACAACAGGCTTACACGCCTTCAGACTCAACATTCGGATACTAATTAATATGAAAAATAAAAGATTAAAATATAACAATGGCGGCGGTTTAAATTTTACTGCTAAAAATATAGGTGGTCTTGATCTTCATTTTGGAGGTTCTTCTAGTAATGTTGGATCAAGATCAGGAAGTTCTTTTTCTGTTGGAGCAAGTAAAAATAATACTAGTTTTAAAACAAATTTTAATAAAGTAAATAGAGGTGGAGGATATCAACCTACTAATATTTCTGGTCAAACTAAAGTTAAAGACATTAAAATTAAAAGTAGTGTAGGTATTGGTAGCGGAACTGGAAGTGTTTCAGCTACTAAAAATAATATTACTTTATCAGCAGGGAGAAAGCAAAGTGGAGTTCCTACCTATGGAAAAGAAAATTTTGTAGATGTAACCTTTAACCAGAGATTTTAATTTATGGCTGAAAACAACGAAAATACATTGACAGCTAATGGGCTGTACTTTGAAGATGTTGAAGATGAACACGGAAAGGCTCTTACATTAGAGGAGTCTTTAGAAAACAACCTTGTTGCTCTTTTGTTAGATCGCTACTCTGTAGCACAATCATCAAGAGATATTGACGAGGAGAGATGGCTTACTGCTTACCACAATTACCGTGGTTTGTATGGTAAGCATGTTCGCTTCAGAGAATCTGAAAAGTCTAGAGTCTTTGTTAAAGTAACTAAGACTAAAGTACTAGCAGCTTTTGGACAACTTGTAGACGTTGTTTTTGGTGGTAATAAGTTTCCTATAGGTGTATCCGAAACGAAAATGCCAGAGGGAATTGAAGAACACGCAAACTTTAATCCTTCTCTGGAATCCTCAGCTCCTCGACAAGAGGAAGATACAGCTACTGAGGAGACTGATAATCCATTTGACGTAGGTTACGAAGGTGATGGTCGAATTCTTAAAGCAGGTGCAACTTACGGCTCAGGAAACTTTGAAGTAGTTAGACCTGAAAAAGAACTTGATATGCAGGAAGGGCTAAGTCCTATTACACAAGCACTAGAAGTAAACCCTGCTCAAGAAGCAGCAAGACGAATGGAGAAATTAATACATGACCAAATTGAAGAATCTAGCGGTTCTGCAGAATTACGTTCAGCACTTTTTGAATGTTCGTTATTTGGTACAGGAATTGTTAAAGGGCCGTTTAACTTTAATAAAACGCTTAATAGATGGGATGAAAATGAAGAAGGCGAAAGGGTATATAAACCCGTGGATGTTCGCGTTCCTAGAATTGAGTTTGTTTCTATTTGGGATTTTTTTCCTGATCCAAGTGCTACAAGCATGGATGAAGCAGAGTTTATATTTCACAGGCATAAGCTAAACAGAACACAACTCAGGGCATTAGGAAAGATGCCTTACTTTAATAAGGATGCAATTAGAGAGTGCCTTACTATGGGGCCAAACTATGTAGAACTAGACTACGAAAGTGAGCTAAGAGATGAAGATGCGTCAGAAGAATATTCTGCAAATCAATACGAAGTCTTAGAATACTGGGGAGTCATGGATGCAGAGTACGCTCGTCAGGTAGGTATGGATATACCAGAAGATGTTGATGACTTAGATGAAGTACAAATCAACGCTTGGATAGGTAACGGTAAACTTTTACGAGCTGTTGTTAACCCATTTACTCCTTTTAGAGTTCCTTATCAAGCTTTTCCGTATGAAAGAAATCCATACAGTTTTTTCGGTATAGGCGTAGCAGAAAACATGGATGACTCTCAACAGATAATGAATGGACACGCTAGAATGGCTATAGACAACTTAGCTCTTTCTGGCTCACTAGTATTTGATGTAGACGAAACTGCACTTGTTGGTGGACAAAGTATGGAGATATACCCCGGAAAGGTCTTTAAACGACAGGCAGGAGTAGCTGGACAAGCAATAAATGGCTTAAAGTTTCCTAACACATCTACAGAGAATATGATGATGTTTGACAAGTTTAGACAGCTTGCAGACGAGCAAACAGGTATACCAAGCTACTCACACGGACAAACAGGTGTGCAAAGCATGACAAGAACAGCGTCAGGTATGTCAATGTTACTTGGAGCAGCGTCACTTAACATCAAAACAGTTATTAAAAACCTAGATGACTTTTTATTAAAGCCATTAGGAGAAGCATTTTTTCAATGGAACATGCAGTTCTTAGAAAAAAAGCTAGGTGTTGATGGAGACTTAGAAGTTAAAGCAACAGGTACTAACAGCTTAATGCAAAAAGAAGTAAGGTCACAGCGATTAACTATGTTCTTACAGACAGTACAGAATCCTGCCGTAGCTCCTTTTGTTAAGATGAACAAATTAATTTCTGAGTTAGCTTACAGCTTAGACTTAGACCCCGATGAACTGCTAAACGATCCTGAAGAAGCAGCGATCATGGCACAAATAATAGGTATGCAAAATGGACAGACAACAGGCGAAGAAGCTCCTCCCACTGACCAACAACAAGCAGGCATGGGAAGCCCTGCTGGAGTACCTCAAGGAGCGCAAAGCCTTGGAGCAACAGGTACTGGCGGTGGCAACATCGGAATTGGAGCTGTTCCGCAGTCAGGGGAAGCTGAGTTCTCTGGTACACCTAGAGCAGTTGAAGGCTAACGTAAAAGTAATATTAGAAGAACGAGAACAAAAAGGAATACCTTATGCCTAAGTCAAAGTATAAAAAGAAAAGAGGAATGTATCAAGAAGGAGGTTCTTTAATGATGCCACCTGAAATGGCAGCAGAACCAGAAATGGCTATGGACATGCCAGTAGAGGAGGAATCTATTGAAGAACCAATGATGGATGTTCCTGTAGATACATATCCTAATGCAGATCCAGAAGAAGTAGAAGCTTCGCAAGAATCAGATGAAGTAATTGAACAAGATCAAATGGAAATGGTTATTGAAAAAGCTTTAGATTCAAAGGAACAAGAATATTTAATGAACGCTCTAGAAGGTGATGAACAACTAAGTCAAATTTTTGACAAAGTTCTTTTATCAGCTTCTGAGTTCTCAGGGTCAGGAGAAGTAGATGGCCTTGGGGATGGTACATCAGATTCAATACCAGCTAGATTATCAGATGGTGAGTTTGTGATGACCAAAAAAGCTACCGATCAAATAGGTGCAGACAATCTCCAAAAAATGATGGATGATGCTGAACGTGCTTATGACGGTGGTATGATGAGAAAAGACTTGTACGGAGGAGGATTACTTCCAAGTACAAGCACAGACAGCCTAGAGAGTAACACACGAAATACGGATGATGAAATTCGTAAACTAATGAGTTTACGTGCTAATCAAGCACCAAGTCTCAGGTAATTTTAATTTACGGCTACCTTGACAAGCCAAGCCCCATGAATTTTTTTAGGCCAAAAAAGAATTAGTATGGCTACCTTGCAGAGTACAAGCCCCGTAGGAGATATAATATGAGTGAAGTAAACCAAGTGGAGGAAGAAGTTTCCAATCCGTACAACATGAATAAGGCATGGCACACGCCAGATGGCCCTAAAGTAGACAGTGCGGATGGTATGTTTTTTGAGCGACCGAATAAACAGGCTACCTCAGATGAAGCCCCTGTTAATGAAGAAGCAGAAGCTGACGCGCCCAAGAAAAAACGAACTAATTATAAAAAGAGATACGACGATTTAAAACGTCACTACGATCAGAAGTTATCTGAATTTAAACAAAAGGAAGAACAGTTGACGGCTATGGCAAGAGAAGCACAGCCGCAATACCAAGCTCCTAAAACTCCAGAAGAACTGGAAAAGTTTAAGCAAGAGTACCCTGATTTGTATGACACAGTAGAATCTGTCGCTTATATGAGAAGTTCAGAGCAAGTTAATGAAGTTCAAGAAAAACTAAATGCTTTACAGCAACGTGAGCAAGAAGTTATTCGTAGGGAAGCAGAAGCTGCTTTAGTAGCCAAGCATCCTGATTTTGAGGACATTAGAGGTTCTGAAGATTTTCATAGTTGGGCTGAAGAACAGCCAGAGCAAATACAAGAATGGATTTATAACAATCCAGACAATGCTGCTCTAGCATCTAAAGCTATAGATCTTTTTAAATTTGAAACTGGATTACAAACTCAAACTAAATCGCAGCCCAGACAAAAACAGCAAGGGTCTGCTGCTGATATGGTATCGACTAAAACGACTGCCGTAGACGCACAGCAACCTAGAATCTGGACTGAACGGGAAATCGCTGCTATGTCCTTAGATCAGTTTGATAAGTATGAAGAAGAAATTCAACTTGCAGTATCTGAGGGTAGAGTAGTAAAAAATTAATACTCTAACTTAGGAGAAATACAATGGCTTATAACCAATCCGACCAATTTTTTGAGCAAGGTACTGATACTAACGGTAACTTTGGTAACTCAGTAAGTGGTCAAACTAATTCTTTTTTCTTACCAAAGGTTTATTCCAAACAGGTACTAAACTTTTTTCGTAAATCTTCTGTAGCAGAAGCTGTTACGAACACTGACTATGCTGGAGAAATTGCAGCTTTCGGTGATAGTGTAAGGATTATCAAAGAACCTGAAATCACTGTATACCAATATGAACGTGGAGCAGATGTAACTCAGACTAAACTAACCGACCAAGAAGTAACTCTTGTTGTTGACGTAGCAAACGCTTTCAAATTCATCGTTGATGATATTGAAACTAACATGTCTCACGTTAACTTCAGAGACGTAGCAACTTCTTCAGCAGCTTACGCATTGCGTGATGCTTTTGATGAAGGCGTTATAGCAACTATGCTTGCTGGCGTTTCTTCTTCTAGCCCTGACCACGTACTTGGTACAGACAACGCGACTGACCTTGCTGCTGGTACTTTTGACGGTACTGGTAACTTGGATATAGGTTTTGGTACTAGCGAACACGACCCTATAGACGTAATGTCTCACATGGCTAGACTTCTTGATGAGCAAAATGTTCCCGAAGAAGGACGATGGTTCTTAGCGAATCCAGAGTTCTACGAAGTACTTGCTTCAAGTTCTTCTAAACTTCTTTCAGTGGACTACAATGCTGGACAAGGATCTATCCGAAACGGTCTAGTATCTTCTGGTAAGTTACGTGGATTCAATATGTACAAGACTAATAACATTGCTGCAACGACTAACGCTGCTGGTCAATGTATTGCTGGACATATTTCGTCTACTGCAACTGCTCAGACTATTACAAGCACTGAGGTCATTCGTGACCCTGATAGCTTTGGTGACATTGTACGTGGACTACACGTATATGGAGCTAAGGTGTTACGCCCTGAAGCGTTAGTATCAGCGTTCTACGGAATCGACTAATAGAACTGGTAAGGGGGTCTTTGATTAGGCCCCCAAGCCTTTTGGAGTTTTTATATGCCACAACTAGGAAGTAATGAAAAACCTGTATTTATACGGGGAGCTAATAAAAAAAGAGGTAAGCAATTAGGTCTTACTGGAAAGTTTTATAACTCTGAAAGTTTAAAAAACTATCAAAATAATTATGACCGTATTTTTAGAAACAACGGGAGTCAGGCAAATGATGTACATGATGGATGAAGAAAGAATACTTACTGATGCTGATCGCAAAATAGTATCAGATGGTAAAACAGGATACAAGAATATTTTTGAACTAGAAAGACAGTTTACAAATGCTGGACATTCACAAGGTTCAAAATTTAATATGGAACAACGAATGAAAACTATGGGTCACTAATGGCTACAACATACTTACAACTATGCAATGAAGTTCTACGAGAAATGAACGAAGTAGAGCTTACATCTGCTGACTTTGAATCTTCTTTAGGAGTACAGACGCACGTAAAAGATTTAATAAATAGATCTTACTTAGATATGGTCAATGAAGAACCTCAGTGGCCTTTTTTAGCTACGGGCGAATCTGGTGCTACAGATCCAATGTACGGCAATACATATGTTGAAACTGTAGCTGGTACTCGATGGTATGAATTAAAACCAGCTTCAAGTAGTCTTACAACAGATTATGGCTATATAGATTGGGATAATTTTTTACTAACTACAGTAGGTGTTAGTGGTGAATCAGCACCTTATACTATTCGTAATTTACGATTTACTAGTATTGAAGAATGGAAAGATTATTTTCGTATAGCTCAGAATCACGATGATGCTGACACTCAAAACTACGGAACACCCGATAGAGTTATAAAAAGTCCAGACAACAGAAAGTTTGGTCTTTCGTCAATACCTGATAAAGTTTATAGAATTTATTTTTACGCTTATGATTTACCAACGGCTTTGTCAGCTTCAACTGATGCTATAGTTTTTCCAGATGTGTATGTGCCTGTATTAATAAATAGGGCAAGGTATTACATGCACCAGTTTAAAAATAATGCTCAAGCATCTGCGTTTGCTAATGAAGATTACAAACGTGGCTTAAAAACAATGAAGATGCACCTTATGGAACCAGCACCAAGTTATTTTAAAGATGATAGAATAAGGTTTATATAATGGCACAATCATACCCATATGCTGTAGCATGTAAAGGTGGACTTAACACAAACTTAAATCAATTTGAAATTCTTGCAGTTGCAGGATCTGCTACAGTATTAGAAAACTTTGAAGTTGATACAGATGGTGGTTACAGAAGAATTAATGGCTTTGCACCTTTTGGTGGTGACGATGCTACGAGACCTAATAGCACAAACGCTATCATAGGTCTTTTTGTTTATGCAGACGGGTTAATAGCTTGCTCAGGAACAAATATTTATTTTACGTTAGATGGTGTTACTTGGTTACAGATTAATAGATCTTTGGTAGCTGCAAGTGGTGATGACTATTCTACATTTACAGGCAGAGAAACATTAACAAGAACAAGCCAAGGCCAAGCTAGTTTTGCTTTGTACGAAGGTGACTCTACTTATGGTGAAGTAATCATAACAGATCAATCTTCTTCTACAAAGCCTTTTTATTTTAAAATGACGGGTACAGGAGCTTTAACTAGTAGAACTTACTTTGCAAAAGAAATTACAGTTGATGGTTTTTTATATCCTAAAACTTGTATAATACACGACAAACATTTAGTTGTTGCAGGAGACACAAATAGTCCTAATACTATTTATTATAGCAGTACAGATGACATAGATCACTTTACAGGTACTGGATCAGGTAGTATAAAACTAGATGACAAAGTTGTAGGTATTCGTTCTTTTCGTGAAGATCTTATAATCTTTTGTCAAAACAGTATTTATAAATTACAAAATATAAACGTAAGTTCTTCAATAGTTGTTACTCCAATTACTCAAAACGTAGGTTGCTTAGATAATTTCAGTATTCAAGAATTTAGTGGTGACTTAGTATTTTTAAGTCCCGATGGAGTTAGAACTCTTGCAGGTACGGCTAGAATTGGTGACGTAGAGTTAAGTTCTGTTAGTAGACCAATACAACCAATTACAAATGCATTAGCTAAAAATATAAATAGTTATGTAATTTCTAGTGCAGTGCTTAGAAATAAATCACAATATAGATTATTTTATGCAGAAACTACGCAATTAGCTTTAGAATCTAAAGGTATTATAGGAAGTTTAACAACAAACGGAATGGCTTGGTCAGAAACTAAAGGCATTCAAGCTAGGTCTATTGCGTCAGGTTTTGATAGTGACGGTGTTGAGCAACAGTATCATGGCGATAATAGTGGGTATGTTTATTTGCACGACTCTGGAAATTCTTTTTTTCATTCAGGATTAGAAGCAAACATACTAGCAACTTACACAACTCCTAACTTTGACTTTGGAGATCACGGAACTAGAAAAACAGTAAACTATGTAAAACTTTCTTTAAGTCCTGAAGGAATAATAGAACCTAAATTAAGAGTTCGCTACGATTATGAAGATCCAAATTTACCCCAACCAGCAGAGTACACATTAAGTACAATAAGAACACCTGCTACATTTGGTACAAGTGTTTTTGGTTCAGCATTTTTTGGAGGAACTCTTGATCCTACTATTAGACAAGCAGTTCAAGGTAATGGACACACTACAAGTTTTAGAATACGATCAGAGGATAAAAATCCACCATATGCTATTAATGGTATATATGTAAATTATACACCCACAACTAATTATTAGTGCGCTGACTAAAATAAACAGCTATAGCTAACAGGAGATAAGTTGAATGACAAGTTACACACGACAAAGTAGTTTTTCGGATGGAGATATTATAACAGCAGCGTTATTTAATAATGAATATAATCAAATATTAGGTGCTTTTGCTTACGCTTCATCAGGAACAACAGGACACCGCCATGACGGTACGGCTGGTGAAGGTGGTAATGTACATACTATAGGAGATCAAAACTTCTTAAACAAAATTGTAGTAGATAGCACTAACAACCGTTGGGGTATTTTTGTTGAAGTAAGTAGCTCTGCCGTAGAGCAAATAAGAGTTCAGGATGGCGCAATTGTACCAGTAACAGACAACGATATTGATTTAGGTACAAGCTCTTTAGAATTTAAAGATGGATACTTTGATGGTACAGTCTACGCAGATGCAATAAATTTTAACGGTACTGCAATTACAGCAACTGCTGCTGAATTAAATATTATGGATGGTGTTACCTCAACAGCTGCAGAATTAAATATACTAGACGGTGTTACAGCAAGTGCAGCAGACATTAATCTTATAGATGGAATAACAAATGGAACAGTAATAGCAAGTAAAGCTATCATAACAGACTCAAACAAAGACATTAGTGGTGGTAGAAACATTACTATTTCAGGTGAGCTTGATGCAGCTACATTAGACATTAGCGGTGATGCTGACATAGACG
>Ga0222715_10000572_pt1 | contig 36751 bp, 29 predicted proteins | sample C33_9DmetaG_FD_165056 | JGI IMG/M metagenome (GOLD analysis project Ga0222715, IMG submission 165056) | Estuarine water microbial communities from San Francisco Bay, California, United States - C33_9D | ecosystem: Environmental > Aquatic > Marine > Unclassified | place: USA: California...
GAAATCTGATGGCGGTGTTATGCTGGCGTTTTCTTACAGCAGAAATTGCGGTTCAGTACCGCTTAACGCTCTACTTTCAACTTGAAAAAATTTGTGGCAAACAGCTGGTAATCCTCTATAATTTAGCAAACGGTATATTGTTCTGTTTTTTAGCAGGGGCTATGATTACAGTTTCTGCAACAGCCGTTGGTATTCCCTTTGGAATGGAAATGCCAAAATTATCAGACACCCTGCCCAATGGAATAACTTGGGTTATCATTGTTATCGCTATTGGCGCATTAATATCAATTGTAGCGGCTAAGGGTTACGACACAGTTTCAAAAGCAGCAAATTACATGGCGCCAATAATTGTTTTAGGATTTTTATTGAGCGGGATCGTAGCGCTGGGGCAATTAGAGGTGAGCAGTTTTTCTGGGTTTTGGGACCTATGGGGAGAAGGATCAGATCCCTTTCCAGGGCAAGTAAAGTATACGTTCTGGCATGTGGCTATTTGGTCATGGTTTGCCAATGCGGCAATGCATATTGGAATGTCTGACCTTTCGGTTTTTCGGTATGCTAAAAAAGCACAATCGGGATGGACATCAGCAGCAGGGATGTATGTAGGCCATTTTATGGCCTGGATTGCGGCAGCCTTATTGTATGCGGTCTATTTAAAATCAACAGAGGCTCAAACCCTTCTGGCTCAGGGTTCTGCTCCCGAAGTAGCTCCAGGGCCACTAGCCTATAATGCCCTAGGCGTATTTGGAATATTGGTGGTCATCCTTGCCGGTTGGACTACAGCAAACCCTACCATTTACAGAGCAGGATTGGCCTTTCAAGCCATCATACCAAACGCCTCTCGATTTAAAGTTACCCTGCTTGCGGGTTCTATTGCCACTTTAGCTGGGCTGTTTCCGGCTTTTGCCATGAAATTATTAGATTTTGTGGCCCTTTATGGATTTATTTTAGCCCCTATGGGGGCAATTATTGTATTCCAACATTTTTTTGGCAAAAAATGGAATTTAATTATTGATTATGCTGAAACACAAAAAATCCAATTCAACAGCGCTGTACTTTGGTCATGGCTTTTGGCTGCGGTTGGGGGCTATGTTTTTTCCCAACAAATGGAGATCTTTTTATCCTTTTTAACATTACCCGTTTGGATTGTTTGTGGTGTCTTCTTTTTGATTTTTTCAAAAAAAAGTAGGGTAAAATAAATTCCTTTACAAAAGGAAGCCTATTTGATTCAATAATCAAGAAAATCATGAAAACGAAAGGCAATATTCAACTTTCCAAAACAGGAATTTAACAGCAGCGATTAAAGAAAAAAATTATGATGTACCTTGCTGCAAATTATTCCAACCTACCCAGTAATGAAGTAGAGGTTGAGCAGCATAAAATTGAATTAAAATTCAACAATAGGATTGAACTGGTTTTTGATTTGGAAGGAAATTTTGATTACATATAGATATGATACTTTTTACTACCCTAATTCTTTTTTTGTTAACGATTCCCCTTTCTGCACAGGTGAATGAAGATCTTTTTAATGCGATGGATACGTCTACAGAGCAAATCTCATTACTCCCTTCCTCTATGGTATTCACACAACGTTTATTGTGGGGCGAAAAAGGGCTTATGCGAAAGACTAACCTTATGCCTCTAAGTGTAGAAAACCGTGAAAAGGAAATGAAAGTAAGAAGAAAAATGCTTCTTGCCCACCAAGTAATTGGATACGCTACGTTGGCAGGCATGGTAGCCCAAGGGGTTTTAGGAACACAATTATACAAAGGAAATTACGATCTTAAAGACACCCATGAATTGATTGGTAACGCGACAACGATTTCCTACTTTACGGGCGCAGGCCTTTCATTATTTGCTCCACCCCCTTTGATTAGTCGTAAAAAGGAGGGAATGTCTTCAATTAAAGCCCATAAGTGGCTTGCAACGATTCATTTTTCAGCCATGATAGCGACAAACCTTTTGGCTGAAGAGAATAAAAAATACCATAGAGCCGCTTCGTACACCCTTTTTGGAAGTTATGCAGCCGCAGTACTGGTTTTTAAATTTTAAACCTCAGCATTATGTTTAAAGTACGTATCATTAGTATTTTCTTTTTTATTTGTTCGGCTGTTCATGCCCAACAAGAACAATGGATACTCAACACAGAAAAAAGTCAGATTTCATATGCGGCAAAACACCTACTCCACGCGTGGGAAGGCGTAAATAGAAATTTCAAGGCTATAGCAAAAAGTACTACTGGGGAAGATAATTTGACTGAAATAGCGGTACTAACCTATGTTCGAGATTTTGACAGTAAAAACTCCGGTAGAGATGCTCATGCTCTAGAAGTTTTAGAAGCCCTTTCTTATCCAGAGGTTCGGTTTTATGCCAATCAATTTGAGCCAATCCAAGATTCACTTCGTATAGAGGGCACGTTAGAGTTTCATGGGGTTTCTAAACCCTTATCCGTAAACGCTTATTTAGAAAAAGGGAAAAGGCAGTGGATTTTATCGGGCGGGTTTACTTTACAACCTACCGAATTTGGAATAAAACTCCCTTCTTTTATGATGGTCAAAATGGAAGATAATTTGCGATTTGAGTACCAACTTACATTTGATAAACCCGAATGATCTTTTAGTCAGTTTACATGACGAAAAGTAGATTAAGGAAAAAATAGGATCTCAACCAGAATAAATCAATCCTTTAGTTGCAAGGAACACAATAATCTGTGCATTTCAGATAGCCAAACACATCAAAACAGTAAGATTTTGACCTGTGTTCAACAGTAGTTTTTGAAACGATCCTATCAAATACAATAGGATAATTGGAACGATAAAAAGAAGTAAAATAAACCGCAATTCAGGGATTATTTTTTGAGGTATTCTTTTTAAACTAAAAAAACGGCTATATTCAAAAAAACTTTTTTGAATGCAACAGTTGATTAATAACGCAACTAAAAATGCAGATCGTAGTGCAATTATTAGTAATGACACCTCCTACACTTACTCCCTTCTTTTAGAACATTCGAAAGCCATTGCTCATTATTTACTAAATGGTAAAACGGATTTAGAGGAAGCTCGAGTGGCTTTTTTGATTACGCCCAGTTTTGAGTATACCGCTGTATTATGGGGAATTTGGCGCGCAGGAGGCATTGCGGTCCCTTTGTGTGAAAAACACCCTTTGCCCTCTATTGCCTATGTAATTGAAGATACGCAAGCCGAAATACTAATCTATGAAAAATCATTTGAAGCGCTTCTTCATCCCCTAGCTTCAAAAGTAAGCCGATTCCTATCGTTAGATGCTTTACCGAAAACAGGTGGAGAATTCTTCTTTACTCCTGCGCCATCCCGCCGAGCCCTTATTTTGTATACTAGCGGTACGACGGGAAACCCAAAAGGGGTCGTTACCACTCATCAAAATATAGAGGCACAAATTACTTCCTTGACAACTTCTTGGGAATGGTCAAAAGAAGACCATATTTTAAATATTTTACCAATGCACCATGTTCATGGAATTATCAATATTTTGATGTGTGCGTTATGGTCAGGAGCTTGTTGTACCTTTTTACCTAAATTTTCTCCTGAGGCTGTATTTTCAGAATTCAAAAAAGGCCGGTTAACCTTATTTATGGCGGTCCCAACCATATATTTCAAACTTATAGCCCATTGGAAACTTCTGTCTGAAATCGAAAAAAATGAGGTTTCTGAAGCACTTACTAAATTTCGGCTTATGGTATCAGGATCGGCAGCCCTTCCCATTTCAGTATTAGCCGATTGGAAAACCCTTAGCGGTCATATTTTATTAGAACGGTATGGCATGACAGAAATGGGAATGGCCATAAGCAACCCCTACCGAGGAGAACGAAAACCGGGCTTCATTGGGTTACCATTACAAGGGGTAAGGGTTCAATTGGCCGATGAAAATAACAAACCCGTTATGGCCGGATCTCAGGGTGAAATACAAATTAAAGGACCCAATGTATTTTTAGAATATTGGGGCAAAGCTCAAGCTACAGAAGAAGCATTTACAACAGAAGGGTGGTTTAAAACAGGAGATATTGCCATTCTTGAGCAGGGATATTATCGTATTTTAGGAAGAAACTCAATCGATATTATAAAATCAGGAGGGTATAAAATATCGGCTTTAGAAATTGAAGAAGTTTTACGTCAACATCCCGAAATAGAGGAATGTGCTGTGGTTGGAATACCCGACGATGAATGGGGTGAACTTATTGCCGCAAGCATTATTACCCAAGAACCCAATTTTGATTTGGAGAAACTTACAGTATGGTTAAAAACAAAACTTCCCAATTATAAAATTCCAAGAAAGTACCGATTGGACCATGAATTGCCCCGAAATGTAATGGGAAAAGTGACTAAAAATGAACTTAAATCAAAATTTTAAATCTCACACAGTATGAAAATATATGGAGTGGCCCTTTTGGCGTTTTGTTTCTTATTTGGAAAAATAGTGGGTACATTTTTAGGTCAAGCCATTGGAATAGATGGGGACGTTGGGGGAGTTGGTTTTGCAATGGTTGGTTTGATGTTTGCTCAAGGATGGATGACTAAAAAAGGATGGATGTTAACTGAAACAAAAAATGGAATTCTTTTTTGGAGTAGTATGTACATCCCAATAATTATTGCCATGGCGGCAACTCAAAATGTGAAAGCCGCCTTAAGCGGAGGTTGGGTGGCATTGTTGGCTGGAGTGGTAGCAACGTTGCTTCCCATGCTTCTGGTTCCTCTTTTATCTAAAATAGGGAAACCTAAAAACTAAAAGGGCATGGAACACATAGAATCTCTTTTGATCAAAAACGGCTTACTCTTTGCTTTTCTATTTGTGGGAGTAATTATGTGGCTTTCATATCAAATTTCACACCGTTTGCTCAACAATAAAATTCCAGGAGTTGCTTTGGCCGTTATTGTGGGTTTAGGGCTTGCTTTTTTAGGAGAGAAAAAAGGCATAGCTGACCTTCCCCTTTTTTCAGGCATGGCTCTTTTTGGAGGCGCAATGCTGCGTGATTTTTCGGTGGTAGCAACGGCCATGGGAGCTGATATTGAAAAAATTAAAAGCGCGGGAATAGCGGGCCTGATTTCTTTAGTGGTTGGGGTCTTTTTTTCTTTTCTTTTGGGTGTTATTATTGCATTTGCTATGGGGTATACAGATCCGGAAAGCTTAGCCACCATAGGTGCGGGAGCCTGCACCTATATAGTAGGCCCAGTAACAGGAACTGCTTTAGGAGTTAGCTCTGAAGTGATTGCCATAAGTATAGCCACAGGAGTAGTAAAAACGATAGTTGCAACAGTGGGAACTCCTTTGCTTGCAAAATCAATTTCCTTAAACAATCCGCATGCAGCAATTGTCTTTGGAGGATTAGTAGGAACAACTAGCGGGGTAACAGCCGGCCTTGCCGCAACCGACCCAAAATTAGTGCCCTACGGCGCCCTAACAGCTACTTTCTACACGGGATTGGGCTGTTTATTGTGTCCTTCGCTCTTTTATTTTGTTTTGCGGTTCCTTTTTTAAGGAACAAGTATTGTTTTACTAAATTGGTGAGCTTCAATTTTTTCTCGCGAATAGTAGAGGGGGAAGTACTGATCTTCGGCCCAGTCCTTAAATAAATTTTGATAAAAAGGACTTTCAGGATCTCCTGATTGTCCAGGGGTATTTGTTCCTATTGCAGCATCCCAATCTCCTGTGTTTACAATCATTCTAAAACTTGCGCCACTACTCTGACGATCATTTCCCCCTGTTGATCCTGGTGTGTACGCATTTCCTCCTCTAGGGAGCGGCCCTAAGTTTAATTTTTTTGCCAATTCGGGAGTTGTGATCCCTCCAAGAGCATGAGTTAGAGCAGTATGTTTGAATTTTGCTTGACCATAGCGCCACTCTTTAGGGTCATCGCCTAACTGATTTTTTAGTAGAAGCAAAGCAGACTCAAAAGTTTCTTTCAGAAAAGTATTTCTGTATTTTTCTGTTTTAAAGGGACTGTTTTTTGGCGATTGAATCCAGTCGATTATGCGTTTTAACTGCAAAGAGGAGATGTATTTTTTTGCCATATTGGGAATAAATTCTTCCTCTGCCCGGCGCATAATTTCCTCTTCCCAACGCACATATAATGCCGCAGGGACAGCTTCAGGGAGCAATTGATAATCCCATGCTAATAGGTTTTGTGCGTGTTGTTCAATTGAAGAATCAAAAGACAAAGAGGCTAAATAGGGAACAAGTGTTCGAGCAGGAAGAGAAAGCACATCAACCTGAAGCGCCCTCATATCCTCTAGAGATAGGGCATTGTTTGGCTCTAATACCTCATTTACCCGATCACCCCGATAGGGATCTGACCAAGAATATCCAATGGCATTCCAATAAGGATACTCTGCGGGGGTTACATTTTGATTTGCTGTGGCTATAAATCCTTTTTTAGGATTAACAGCATGGGGTTTTTCTGCAATGGGCAAATACCCACCCCAATCATATCTTCCGTCTCCGGGAACGGGCACAAGTCCACTTGAATTGTTTCGTATGGGAGCAATACCTACGGCTTGCCACCCGATAGTGCCTTCTCGATCGGCCCAAATCATATTTTCACCCGGGATATTACTGTAGGTACATGCTTCGCGAAAGGCATCCCAATTTTCTGCTTGATCCATACGCAATGAGGCTAGGTAGGGTGAACCTCCGGGTTCAAGCCAAGCACACCGAACGGCAAAGGCTTTTAGGGCCTTTTCATTGCGATAGGTAACCGGACCATGGTGAGTGTAATACAATTCCACCTCAATAGAATCTGATTCTTTGACAGGAATCCGCTCTTTGATTATTTCAAAATTTCTCCAGCTACCGTTAAATTTATATTGGTTCGGATTGTTTGGGTTTAATTCATATTGATACAAATCTTCACCATCTGTTCGAAAAACGGTAAGTCCCCAAGCACCATATTCATTATGACCTATTGAAATTCCAGGAATTTCGGGCTCCCCACCTCCAATTACATTCCACCCCGGGGCAACCAAATGGGCCATATACCGTAATGAAGGCACCGCAACAGTTCGATGGGGGTCATTGGCCATATAGGTATGTCCGTCTATTGTTTTTGAACCTGCCACAACCCAATTGTTGCTTCCGATGGCTAAAGAGTCTTTTGACAGGTCGTTGAATTCATCAAAAAAGACACCCGCAGATGCTGTGCCTCGATATTCTTCAAGCAAGTGCTCAGGTTTGAATTTCACGGTTTTTCGAAAAGCAAAATAAGGCGCCAAGAGATCTTCAAACAACAAGGAGGTATCAATCTCTTTGTCTAATTCCAATTTGGGATCTTGAGGATGAAACCATAAAAGTGATTTAACGGTTTCGGCCCCTAGTAAGGCTACAGTTCTACCAATATTCAATTCTTCGCCAATATTACCTAATAGTCCCTGATGTCTGGAAATAACGACTTCAGGAGTCCACAGTTGAGGAGTAGTGCCCAACATTTTAAAAGGAAGAGGTAAAAGTTCAGGGGTTAAATTAATCTCATTTATATAGGCGTTTACACCAGAAACATACGCTTCAATTATGGCCTTGCCCTCTGGGTGATAATAATTAAATTCAGTAGTGAGATCGCCCCTGAATTTAAAAAGGCGAGTACCCACATCACGTGGTAATTCCTCGGGGCCTAACAACTCTGAAACGGTTCCTAAGGACTGTCGCCTCCATATTTCGAATTGAAACAACCGATCTTTAGCCGCTGCATAACCTTGAGCAAAGAATAAATCGTTTTGATTTCCGGCATAAATATGGTTAATCCCCCATTGATCGCGTATAATTTCAACAGAAGAAATCAGCCCGTTGACCTTGATTTGGGTTTCGTCTTGGGATGTATTTTGGCAAGAATATAAAATTAGAACAGTGCAGAAAAGCAAAAAAAAGTACCGCATGATTTAAAAATTTTAAAGGTTGTCAGATGCCGGAATCCAGCGAACACGTAAATCTACATTGTCCATGTTTTCATCAAGAGGAAACATTGGTCTTTTAATTCGTTTGTAATCCAATCGATGCAAATCTTGATCTACGCCTCCCGGAGTAAGCGCCATAATCCAATCGCCTCTCATTTCGTATAATTCAGGAACGAGGTAACCAATTTTAACAATTAAAATATCGGCTTCTCTAGGGTTTACATCAAGCTGAGTAAAGTCTTTTTCGTAATGGTATGGTTTTCTTTTTTCAGTAACGATAACATGCAAACTTCCTACCCGAACCACGGCCTCGGTTACCGCATGCACATCCCCTTCACGCAATGAAATCACTTCCCCGGTAAGCAAAACGGGAGGAGCGTAGCGGTTGTCTACAGCAGCCCCCACATAGGCACTAACTTGCCCGCCGACGCCAACTTCTTTGGCCGCTGCAATAAGTTCAGGACCCGGTATAGAGGCGTAAATTACTTTTGGGCCGGATTCTTTTAAAAAAGCGGGGTGGTTGAGCAATTCACGTAAAGTCCAGGTTACATCTCCAGCACCTCCAGCAGTAGGGTTGTCGCCCATATCACTAATTATAAAGGGGGTTTTTGTAGTGCTCAATGCTTTGGCAATACTTTCCTCAAAAGTTGCTGTAGGCGCAACGAAATCAAATTCATTACGCACTGCCCAAAAGTGGTTTGCTAATGCTTCAGCTTCAGTTTTAACGGTCTCTTCAGTATCCCCTGTTACCATTACTACAGCGTGGTTGCGCGGCTCATCAGCCCATGCATAGCCTATCCAAATGGCAGCATCCAGAACACCTTCTTTTTCAACTGCACTTGGAATTTGGGCATACAAACTTTTTCCAGGATCGATTCGTGTACTTGTTTTTTCTCCGGGAAGCAATATTGGGACGGGAATCCAAGCTTTGTATTTGGGTTTTCCTTTTCCCGATTGCAATCGGTCTAGCAAAAGAGCTACGGCTCTTTGTTTTGATTCCAAAGCATCTTCATGAGGGGCCATTCGATAGCATGTAATTAAATCGGAATGTTGAGCTAAACGCTCAGAAACATTACCATGGAGGTCCATTGAAGTAGAAATTAGCATCTCAGTCCCCAACAGAGCCCTTATTTTTTGAATAAAATCCCCTTCCGGGTCGTCTAACCCTTCCACCGACATGGCTCCATGAATATCAAAGAAAAGTCCGTCATAAGGGCTGTTTTTAGCCAGCATGTTTAGCGTTACATCAACAAGTGAGTCATAGGCTTTTCGGGTAACTATTCCTCCTGGCAAGGCATGTCCCCTTAAGGCAGGAAACCATTCTGCCGCTTGGCGTTGAGGTTGCCCTTCACTTAGAAAGGGATAGTAATCGAAAACCGCTTCATTGGTTCTGGCCAAAAAGGCTTCTGCGGTGGTTTTTGCTGGAGAAAATGTGCTTGATTCTATGGCCAATCCGGCAATGGCTATTTTAAGAGAGCTCTTTTTTCCTTCCTCACTATTGCAGGAGCTCAGGAGGAGAAACGATACTAAGAGCGGTGCTATTTTATGAATCCAATTCATCATGAAGTTTAAATTTTATTAAATATAACGACTTTCCTAACATTGATTTTATTTTAGGGTTTACAAATCAGTTCAATGATTATTTCCTATCTTAAACCAATTGAACTTTTACCCCATGAAAAAAGTAGTGTATTGGTCTATAGTTGCGGCCTTGGCCGGACTCTTGTTTGGCTTTGATACGGTTGTCATTTCCGGAGCAGATAAAAAATTACAGGCCCTGTGGCAATCGTCAGACGGTTTTCACGGTTTTGTTGTTATGGCAATGGCCCTTTGGGGAACTGTTGTTGGCGCTTTGATTGGCGCGCTACCTACGCATCGGTTAGGCCGTAAAAAAACACTTTTAGGTATTGGGATTTTATATACGTTATCCGCTCTCGGTTCAGCCCTTTCAAATGACCCCTATACTTTTGCCGCTTTTCGTTTTATTGGGGGCTTAGGGGTTGGAATTTCAACCATTGCCGCACCAGCCTATATATCAGAAATTGCTCCTGCTCAGCACCGTGGTCGTTTGGTTGGTATGTATCAATTTTGTTTGGTATTCGGAATTTTGTTGGCGTTTATATCCAACTTTTTACTGAGTTCGGTAGGCGAAAACGCCTGGCGTTGGATGATGGGTGTTGAAGCATTTCCTGCACTTGCGTTTACACTTCTCTGCATAGGAATTCCTGAAAGCCCTAGGTGGTTGCTATCCGTAGGGAAAAGAGATCAAGCCAAAGCAATATTTTTAGAAATTGACCCCAATTCTTCCTTTGAGGACCTATTGAATGATCAACATACGACGGATAGTAAGCAAAATAAAACAGAATCTATTTTTGATAAAAAATACAGGTTTCCCTTACTGCTTGCTTTTTATGTTGCCTTCTTTAATCAGCTTTCAGGGATAAATGCTTTTTTATATTATGCGCCACGTATTTTTGAGGAAGGAGGTTTAGGGGAAAGCGCATCCTTATTGAGTAGCGTAGGGATAGGAATCACCAATTTAGTATTCACTTTTGTCGGGATTAGTTTAATAGATAAACAAGGAAGGAGACAATTAATGTATTACGGCTCATTTGGGTATATCATTTCCCTGAGCTTGGTGGCTTGTGCTTTTTATTTTCAATGGGGAGGACTTTTAATTCCACTCTTTTTATTTCTTTTTATCGCGGCACATGCCATAGGCCAAGGCGCTATTATTTGGGTGTATATCTCTGAGATTTTCCCCAACCACCTCAGAAATTCAGGGCAGGCATTTGGAACAAGTGTGCATTGGGTATTGGCCGCAGTGATTCCTTCTTTTGTGCCTCTGATGTTCACCAGCATTGGTGCAGGAACGGTTTTTGCTATTTTTGCCTTTTTTATGGTGTTACAGTTGGTTTTCGTTCATTATATGATGCCGGAAACCAAAGGAGTACCCCTTGAGGAATTAAGTAACTCTTTGATTAAAAAGTGAGCGAAAGTGTGTAAATACGCCCATTGAAAGTAGCCTTACTTTAATTTATTTCACCTAACGCTACAGCGGGAATACAACCCAAGCAATGCCTAACCTTTAAGGCAAAGCTTAAAAAACAATACATGGTTTTTTGGAGAAACAGAATCTGTTTTTGCTTGTATTGACTGCCAATTAAAAGTAGAGAAACACGCGTATATGGAGTCAAATATTTATCTATATTCGAGTATAATTTTTGATCAAAATGAATATTAGTTTTCACAAGGTAGTTTTAAAAAAACGATTTCCTTTAGCCATAAGTCGAGGTGTCCGAAATGACTCTGAAAACCTTTTTGTCCGCATGGAAAGTGAAGGAAAAGTAGGGTGGGGTGAAGCGGCCCCTGGAGACACAGAAGGGGCTTCAACTGCTGATGAAATTGAGCAGGTATTACGTAAATTTATTTCATCAGGAATTGAGGAACAATCCATAACCAGCCTGTATGATCGTGCGCAAAAAGAAAAAGTACCTCCATGCGCATATGCCGCTCTTGATATTGCGATGTGGGACCTGACGGCTAAAAAAGCGGAATTGCCTTTATATCAACTTCTCGGGTTTTCAAAACCCCAAGTACCTACATCTGTTACCATTGGAATTAATCCCCCTGAAGTGATTAAAGAACGGGTTCCTTTATTGCTAGAGGGAACCACTGTAAAATCACTTAAAATAAAATTAGGCTCTCCCGCGGGAATACAAGCGGATAAAATCATGTTTGAACAAGTAGTTAAAAGCACAGCTCCGTACAATGTACAACTTCGTGTTGATGCCAATGGGGGTTGGAATGTTGAGGAGGCAAAGCACATGATGCAATGGCTTGCCGATCGAAAAGTGGATTATGTGGAACAGCCCTTAAAAGAAGGCGAAGAGGCAAAATTAATCGAGCTTTACAACAACCGACCGATCCCAATATTTGTTGATGAGAGTTGTCGATTTGCTGAAAATATCCCCCACTTTGCCTCCTGTGTAGACGGTGTAAATCTAAAACTCATGAAGTGTGGAGGAATTACAGGTGGCCTTAGAATTATTGCTACTGCAAAAGCCTTTGGATTGCAAACTATGATAGGATGCATGTCTGAATCCTCAGTTTCCATAGCCGCAGGGGCAGCACTTTCAGGCCAAATTGATCATATTGATTTGGATTCACATTATAATTTACACCCCGACCCTTCATTAGGTGCACCAATGGTAAATGGGGTAACGTTACCTCCTCAAGTGCCAGGGCATGGAGCGGTTTTAAAAGAAGAATATTATGCTTGATGGACATCAAAAAATAGCCGTTTATATGGAAGGCCATATTGATAGTGATTATGGCAAAATGGGTACAGGTGTTGTTCGCTACATCAAAAACCCGATAGTTGGCGTTATTGATAAAACGCATGCGGGAAGACAAATGAAGGAATTTATGGACACTGAAAAAGAGGTTCCTATATTGGGTACCCTTCAAGAAGCAATTACCCTTGGAGCTTCTGTTTTGATTTTAGGAATTGCCCCCTCAGGCGGTCGTATTCCCGAAAGTTGGCACACTGTTATTGATTCCGCTTTAGATGCAGGTATGAGTATAGTGAATGGATTGCATGATTTAATTCAGCCCAAATGGGGACCAAAAATTAAAAATCCAGATACCCAATGGATCTGGGACATTCGTATTCCCCAATTTATTCCGGCAATTGCAACCGCTAGGGCAGCTACTCTTCAAAACAAACGGATACTTTTTGTAGGCACTGACATGGCTGTAGGCAAAATGACCGCAGGGTTAGAATTATATAAAGAACTACAAAATGAAAACCATAATGTCGGGTTTATTGCTACTGGTCAAATTGGAATAACCATTACAGGAAACGGAATACCTCTTGATGCGTTCAAAGTTGATCATGCCTGTGGTGCAGTTGAACATATGGTAATGGAACAGGCAGACAAAGAAATTGTTCTTATTGAAGGGCAAGGGTCACTATTACATCCAGGCAGTACAGCAACCTTACCCTTAATGCGGGGGAGTTGTCCTACGCATTTGGTCTTATGCCTTCGAGCAGAAAAACCCACATTACGCAGTCCAGAACACATAAAGATTCCGGATCTTACTGCCTTTATTGCTTTAAATGAAGCTTTAGCAACGGTAGTTGGTACTTATCCGCAAGCCAAGGTCATTGGAATTGCTTCAAACACCAGTGGCTTGACTTTAGCGGAAGCAAAAAAGCACATTCAAACCCTTCAGGAAAAAACCGGACTCGTAGTAACAGACCCCATTCGGTTTGGAATGGAACCTATTGCCCAATTGATTACGGCCCATTAATACATTTTTTGACGGTCCACCAGTTGTGGAATAGGAAGCCCTTTTTCCATTTGATCAAAACAATGAAGGACTTGATATACACTTGCTTTAGGATAGGTTAAGCTAGCAATGTGTGGAGTTAACTTAATTTTAGGGTGCAACCAAAGAGGACTTTCTTTGGGAAGGGGTTCGGTCTCAAAAACATCTAAAAAAGCTCCAGAAAGCAGGCCAGAATCCAAAGCCGAAAGGATGTCTTTTTCAACTTGTACCTTTCCTCTAGACACATTAATTAAATAGGTAGGATGTTTTAACTTTTGAAATAAAGCCTTGTTTAGTAAGGCATGAGTATGTTGCGTATAGGGCACAGTACAGATTAATACATTGATGTTTTGTAAAAAAACATCTAATTCCTCTCCAGAAAAGGAGGGAAAAGGAGTTTGTTTTGATGAAGGGCTATACCCAACAACAGAAAACCCTAATTGATGGAGTTTTACAGCACAATCCATTCCAAGATGGCCAATACCTAACACTCCAACTTTCAATTCACGTTCTTCAAATTCAAACTGGGCCCAATGCCGATTTTTTTGGGCCTTTTCAAATTCATAAAACGAGCGGTGGTGATTAAGCACCGCCATTATAATATAGTTGCTCATTGAAAATGCCATTTGAGGATCAATAACCCTACAAATAGGAATGTCTTCTGGGATATGTTCATCAGTGAGCACATGATCTACTCCTGCACCCATTGCAAAAAGGAGCTTTAAATTGGTAAACTTTTTTAAAACCCCTGGAGGCTGTCTCCAAACCATGGCACATACTACGTCTTCGGGCTGATCTGTTTCATGACCTATAAGAAGGGGAATATGGGGTGCAATTTCTTCAAAGTGTTTTTTCCAAAGCGCCGTTGGATGCGGAGGCGCAATAATTGCAAAACGCATAGTGTGTTTAGTTGAGATTCAGTTAAAGATACACAAATTGCGTATTTTTAAATTCCATGAAAACGCCAAACCTTCTTATTTTTCATGTGTGCTTCTTTTTCAAAATGATTGTTTGTTTTACTCAAGTTTTCAGAACCCCATAGTTATTTACAATGGTAATCTGCGGCACGGGTAGCAATTTGATTGTTAGGCTTTACATTCACTTTATACCCTAACGAATTGGCCCAGCCTTTAGCTGCTGAAATTAGCTTGTTTGATTTAAAGCTTTCGTCTTCATTGTAATCCATATCAATTTCAACTTTCACACTCACTTTTTGTGTCAACCATTCTGCTGTATCCACGCTTAATTCAGCTTCTTTCCACAAACGTGTCCACATGTCTGTGATTTGCTTTATACTCGATTTACTCAAAATATAATGCACTCCCCTGCTTCCTAAGCGAAAGGCAATAACTGTAGTATATATTGTTTGTTTATTGATGTTTTGAGAATCAGTACCAATATGAATTTCGGCATAAGGGAAATTTTTGATTACCTCCAGAGTATGCGCTACAGGATCAATTCGGTTTCCTCTAATGTCTTTAAACAGAAGCATAATACAAGCTCTAAATTAAAAATATTAATTTGCCCTAACGAAATAGATGTTAAAATGACAACGATACTTTTCTCCATTTGTAATACAGGAATCCTATTTGCCTGGGGTGTGTTACTTTTTTTGCCTCGATGGAAAGGAACCCAATTTCTAATTCAATTTCCATGGATTCCTTTCGCCTTAAGCTTTTTTTATCTTTATTTCATTCTTCTCTCCGGCAGCTTAACTGAAGTAGATTTTACCACTTTGCCCGGTATTCAAAAGGCGTTTCAAAATGCTACATTAGAATCAGCGGCAGCAGGGTGGCTACATTATTTAGCTTTTGATTTTTGGGTTGGAACTTGGATAATTCGCCATAGTCGAAAACACAATATAAGCCATTTAAAAATTTGCCTTCCTCTGATCGGCACTTTTCTTTTGGGGCCTGTTGGGATTTTACTTTATACGGTCTTATTTTGGGGCAACCGTTTTCTTATGAAGGCCAAATAAAAAGAACCTCTTGGCGAAGGTCAGGATGCAAGGAATGGGCAACGGGACAGGTTAACGCCGCCCGCTCTAAAAGAGTTTGTGTTTTAGAATCAAAACTTGAGTTGAATGTCAACTGAATTTGGAGGCTACTGATTCTACGAGGTTCCGTTCCCATTATTTTTGTTATTTCAGCTTGTGTTCCCGTAAGGTCAATTCCCAAATCTCGGGCTTTTATTCCCATAATGGTAATCATACACGAAGCCAAAGCTGTGGCTACTAAATCGGTAGGTGAAAAGGCCTCTCCCTTTCCTTGGTTGTCTTTTGGAGCATCGGTGATGATGGTCTCTTGGGAAGCAAGATGCTGCGCCTCTGTACGCAACCCCCCTAAATACGTTACTTTACTCGTCATAGATTGGTTAATTTTTGATAAATCAATTGTCCGAGTGCACTCCCTACTCCTAGCAGGATTGGATAGGCAAAGAACAGCCAAAGGATGTCTTTTAGCCCAAGGGAACTCCAATAGGATTTGGAGTGGATAAGTCCTTGAATCAAATCATACCAAGTCTTACACTGCAGTTTAGAAGCAAGTCCATTGGCTAGAATGGCTACAATTAACACCATTAGCCCTATGCAATACAAACGAATCACATTCAAAAGTAATCAACTTTAAAGAGTAATGTGTATTTTAGAGACAAACAAAAAAATGAATTGGAAAAAGTTAGCTAAAGCCCTCCTTTTTATAGTGTCCGTTTTGTGTGGCGTAGTGGCGGGTATTATGTTTACCAAACTCTCATTTATTGATTGGCCCTATGTATTGGGATGCATAATATTTTTGGTGACCGCCCTTCTAATTCCTTCCAAAAAAAGTTAAATCAAAGTAACTATCGAATGAAAAAAACAATTTATTTCTTATTGGCTCTGGGTGTAATTTCTCCCTTGATAGGCCAGAACAAAAAAAATTTAAAAAATGAAGTTATTGCCGATGTAGAAAAGCAAAAAAGTGAACTCATCACGATAAGTGATACTATTTGGGGAGCAGCTGAAATTGCCTTTCAAGAAACCGTTTCTTCAGAAACCCTAATCGCTTATGCAAAAGCAAATGGGTTTGATGTTGAAGTGGGTGTAGCAGATACCCCAACGGCTTTTGTTGCAACCTATGGATCAGGCAAGCCGGTTATTGGAATTTTAGGGGAGTTTGACGCTTTACCCGGGATTTCTCAAAAAACAGTACCTGAAAAAACTCCATTGCATCCCGGTGCGGCGGGGCATGGTTGTGGACACAACCTTTTTGGAACTGCAAGTTTAGGTGCCGCAGTAGCCATTAAAAACCTGATTGCTGAAGGAAAATTAAAGGGTACAGTGAAGTTTTTTGGAACCCCAGCAGAAGAGAAGTTTTTTGGAAAATTGTGGATGGCTCGAGCAGGACTTTTTGATGACTTAGACGCCTGTATGGATTGGCATCCTGCTGATGAAACAGAAGCTGACGTTCAAAGCTCCCTTGCTTTAGTTGACTTTAAGGTAGAATTTTTTGGACAAACCGCTCATGCATCTGCTGATCCCTGGAATGGAAAAAGCGCATCGGATGCTTTAGAGCTTTATACGCATGGAATCAATGCTTACCGAGAGCACATCAAGCCCACTGTTCGTATCCATTATCACATTCAAGACGGAGGGCAGGTTGTGAATGTAGTGCCTGATTACGCTAGATTATGGGTTCGTGTGCGCGACACCAAACGCGAGGGAATGAATGAAGTTTACCAACGCGTAATGGAAATGGCTGAAGGAGCGGCAATACTGGCCGATGTGAAACATGAAATCAATTTAATTTCAGGAATTCATGAAATTTTACCCAATCGAGCGGGGGGTGAAGCCGTTCAAAAGAATCTGGAAACATTGGGGGATATCCAATATTCAGAAGAGGAAAACGAATTTGCTTACAAAATTCAGGAAGCTACAGGAAAACCCAAAATAGGGATTGATGGAAAAATTCGTCCCCTAAAAGAAACAGCAGAACACCCTATGGGGGGGTCAACCGATGTGGGCGACGTGAGTTTCATTGTTCCTGTAGTTCGATTGGGAGTAACCACTGCTCCTAAAGAAACACCTTGGCATTCTTGGGCTGTTGTAGCCTGTGGGGGAATGTCTATTGGTCACAAAGGGATGGTGTATGCAGCAAAAGCATTAAGCATGACTATGGTGGATTTGTTTACCGATAAAGCACTTTTAGACTCGGTTAAAGAAGAGTTTAAAGAACGAAAAGGATCGTATCAGTATGAGGGGTTACTTCCTCCTGGTCCTCCTCCTGTAGGGGAACAATAAACCGTACAAAAAAAAATAAGGTATGCGGGTTATGTCATCCAGTGGCGTTCCCGCATTTCTTTTTTTACTCGCCCCGATAAATACACTACGGCAATCATATTCGGGATACACATTAAGGCAAATGAAAGATCTATAATTCCCACAACAATTTCTACGGTTACTAAAGCCGATAAAATAATACTCCCAATATAAAAGTAGTTGTACAAATACCCCCATTTTGGTCGAGTGAGGTATCCAAAGCATTTTACACCATAGTAGGAATAAGTAAATAAAGTAGAGATTCCAAAAACAAACACCATAACCAGCAATATCACATCGCCAAACCCAAAAAAAGCACGTCGAAAGGCTTCAAGAGTAAGTACAATACCATTCAATCCTTCAACAGTATAGGCCCCTGTAATAATAACGATCAACCCAGTGATGGTACAAACTAAACCCGTGTCAAGCAAAGGGCCTAACATGGCTACAAGTCCCTCATCAGTTCCTAATTTACTCTGCGATTGGCCATGGTACATTGGCGCATTCCCAACACCACTTTCATTAGAAAAAACGGCACGGCGCACACCCAGAATCACTAACCCCCAAAACCCTCCAGTTACAGCGGTATTAAAATTAAATGCTTCAGAAAATATCAGTTGAAAAGAAGGAAGTATAGCCTCAAAATGGGTAAAGAGGATCACTCCACCCAAAGCCATATATAATAACACCATAAGCGGAACTAAATTTGAGGTGACGCGAACAATGGAGTGCAGCCCTCCAAAAATAACAAAGGCACTGGCCACAGAAAGGCCTACCCCAATAAGAAATTTCCATTGAAAAGAGGAAAATAGTCCTGCTTCTTCTGGACGAACCACATCCATAAACGTTTGCGTAAGTTGATTGGCAGTAAATGCGGGAAGAACGCCAAACAGACCCGCAACAGAAAACCAAATGGCTAGGGGCTTTCCCCATTTTTGAATGCCCATTTGCATATAAAACATCGGCCCCCCTAGGGGCGAACCATCAGAGTCTGTAGAGCGGAGTTGAACGGCCAAAGAACAAGAATAAAATTTGATGACCATACCCAGCAAAGCGGTAAGCCACATCCAAACAAGTACTCCGGGACCTCCCATATGAATGGCAATGGCAACGCCAGAAATGTTTCCTAAACCTACGGTTGCTGCCAGCACGGCGGAAAGGGCTTGAAATCTAGATATACCGAGTTCGCCGTCTTTGGATTTTAGAAGCTGAAACCCTTTTTTTATTTTGAATAAGGGCACACCCTTACTATGAAATAACAGGTAAATTCCGCCTCCAATAACAGCAAAAAGCATGACCCACTCTAAGGGACGAATCAGGTTTTGAAGAAGTGCTTCTAGTGTAGTTATCCAATTGCTCACGCCGAAAAATAGGTATTAAATTTTGTTTTGATTTAAAAAAAACGAAACTTTATCAAAAACAATGGAGATGCAATCACGAAGAGAATGGCTTCAATCCTCAATTGGCCTCGGAGGATTACTTTTGGCCACACCACAATGGCTAAGTGCTAAAGAAATAAAAGCTTTTCATCCACGCCCCTTGGCAGACGAAATTCGATTAAGTTCAAATGAAAATCCCTACGGGCCTTCACAAAAAGTGAGAGAGCGAGTACAACGTTCTTTTTCAGATGCCTGCCGCTATCCCTATGCCTACTCCGATGCACTTGCTGAAAAATTAGCCGCACTGCATGGAGTTTCTCCAGAATCGATTATTGTTACGGGTGGGTCAACAGAAGGATTAAAAATTACGGGGTTGACTTTTGCTCATAGTGGAGGAGAAATTATTGCAGCCGCCCCTACTTTTTTAGCCATGATGGATTATGCAAAACAATGGGGTGCAACAATAAATTGGGTTCCTGTGGGTCAAGATATGGGTTACGACCTTGAGGAAATTGAAAAGCGAATTTCCTCGAAAACAAAACTCGTTTTTTTATGTAATCCTAACAACCCAACGGGTACCTTGGTTCCCGCCAAAAAACTAACTGATTTTTGTGAGGTGGCAGCCAAAAAAACCCTTGTGTTTTCTGATGAGGCCTATTATGATTTCATTGAAGACCCAAATTATCCCAGTATGATCGAAGCGGTCAAACGAGGTGAAAATGTAATTGTTTCTAAAACCTTTTCAAAAGTATATGGAATGGCTGGTATGCGTGTCGGTTATTTAGTTGCACCACCCGCAATAGCTGCTGAAATACGAAAAAATGTAGTGGCAATGAGCAATGTATTGGCTGTGGAAGCGGCCAAAGAGGCCTTAGTAGATCACGAATTTTATCGCTTTTCTTTAGCTAAAAACAAGGAGGCCAAAACGCAAATCTATCACCTTTTAGATCATTTGGGGCTTTATTATGTCCCTTCCCACACCAATTTTGTTTTTTTCCGTTCAGGCCGTGATATTCGAGAATTGGGTCCGGCAATGCTTCAAAAAGGCGTTCGGATTGGCCGCCCTTTTCCACCCTTTTATGATTGGTGTAGAGTAAGTACGGGAACGATTGAAGAAGTTGAAGTATTCCGAAAAGGAATGCTTGAAGTGTATAATGGCTAGTTATTTTTCTTTGACTATAATGTAAGTAGCCTTTACTCCGGTGGCTAAGTTCCATCGGTTGGACCCCACTAATTTTCCTTCATCATCAAAAACACGAATTTCTGCCGTATTCGGTCCTGAAGTGCCTTGGTTTAAGGCAACAAAATCAATTTTGTTAAAGCCCATTATTAAATTAATGGAGATGGTTTTAAACCGTTCTTCTAAAAGAACACGGGGCACCACTTCTTGATCATTTAACATGATGCGTATGAGATCTCCATCGGGAGATTCATGATCGCGGACCGCAATTTGAACGTATTTTCCATTGTTGCGAAAATCACCTAAATACTGATCAACCCTAAAATTATTTGGATTTTTTTCTTTTTCAGGTTGTCGGTTTATTTTGTTTAGGTATTGGAGTCCAGGGTCCAAAAACCGTTCATTTTCACCAAATGAAATCGGAGGCGAATTCAAGTCGTTTTTAGGATCTTTAAATTCAATTTTAGGGGTAAAAAAATCTTCAGACAAAAACCCTTTTTTGGTTTCGGGCTGTAATAAACTGGGGCCTTTTTTCTCGGGAGGCGGAAGAGTCAACTTTGGTTTTTGATTCGATTCCACGGGCAATTGACTCCAAACCCAAGCGGATTGCATTACAAAAACGAAAAGAAATACCCTCAAAAGTTTCATTTAAAAATGTAAAATCTAAGCAAACGTAGTAGGAATTACGCTGAATCTCAAAGGATTTAACAACAATTTAATGCGCAAAGAGTTTTTTGTTACCTTTAATCAAACCAATTGAATTCAACTATGGAAATAGCAACGCTAGACTGGCTCATTATTTTTTTATTTTTTGGAATTTCACTAGGCGTAGGAATTTATGTTTCTAAAACATCGGGTGAAAGTGCCAATGCTTTTTTCCTCTCCGGGCGAAGTATGCCTTGGTGGATGTTGGGACTTTCTATGGTGGCCACTACCTTTTCAACCGATACGCCGAACTTGGTCACTGATTTGGTTCGTACCAATGGGGTGTCGGGCAATTGGGTATGGTGGGCGTTTTTGATTACGGGTTTACTCACCGTATTTGTCTATGCCAAATTGTGGCGAAAATCCAACGTAAATACTGATTTAGAATTCTATGAGTTGCGTTATGGAGGAAAACCAGCAAGTTTTTTGCGCAAGTTTAGAGCCATTTATTTAGGGATTGTTTTTAATGTAATTACCATGTCTGCAGTTACGTTGGCCGCAATTAAAATTGGGGGGATAATGCTGGGCTTAGAACCTTGGCAAACTGTTGTCACAGCCGGGTTGGTAACCGTAACGTTTAGTGCAATTGGTGGATTTAAAGGTGTGGTTTATACTGATATGATTCTCTTTTTTGTTGCTATGGGAGGTTCAATAGGAGCCGCGTATTACTTGGTTAATTTACCAGAAGTAGGCGGGATAACACAACTGATTGCCCATGAGAATGTGAGTGATAAAATTTCCATTTTACCTGATTTTAGTAATCGAGAAGCCTTAATCACCCTTTTGATTATCCCGTTGGCTGTTCAATGGTGGAGTTCGTGGTATCCGGGTGCAGAACCTGGTGGAGGAGGCTATATTGCCCAGCGGATGTTGGCTGCAAAAGACGAAAATCACGCAATTGGGGCTACCTTTTTCTTTAATATTATGCATTATGCTCTTCGTCCATGGCCTTGGATTTTGGTGGCTTTAGCCTCGTTGGTAGTTTTCCCTGATTTAGAGAGCATACAACAGGCATTTCCAAGTATCACGGCCGATAAACTTGGTAATGACCTCGCTTATCCGGCCATGCTTACCAAATTGCCTACAGGGTTATTGGGCCTGGTACTGGCGTCACTAATTTCGGCCTATATGAGTACCATTTCAACGCAATTAAACTGGGGGTCATCCTACATCGTTTATGATTTTTATTTGCGTCAAATTAACCCTGAAGCCTCACAAAAACGGCTAGTGGCTGTTGGACGTATTTCAACCGTTGTTCTAATGGTTCTAAGCACCTTGCTTGCCTTGTTGTTACAAAATGCAGTACAGTTGTTCAATTTGTTATTGGTTTTTGGTGCGGGAACCGGACTCATTTTTATCCTTCGTTGGTTTTGGTGGCGTATCAATGCTTGGAGTGAAATTGTTGCCATGTTTGTTTCGGGTATAATTTCGTTGCTTTTAGCGATACCAAGTTTTGGCATAAAAGCGGCGCTATTTGGACCTGAAGCCTTACTCCCCAGTTGGGCAGAATTTCCTATGGTGGTTGCAATGACTACCCTATTTTGGGTCATTGCCACCCTATTGACTCCTGCAGAAAAACCAGAGGTGCTTCACTCCTTCTATAAAAAAATACAACCGGGTGGACCGGGATGGAAAACCGTTGTTGACAATGCAAAAGCACAAGGGGTTGCATTGGAAGACAATCAGCAAGGCTGGAGCGTACCATCAGGCGTTATTGCCATGCTTTTAGGCTGTGTACTCATTTACAGTTGTATGTTTGCCACCGGATATTTTATTTATGGCAACTACAGTTTGGCAGTTTCCCTTTTGGGTGTTGTTGTGGTTTCTGCGTATTTCTTAATTAAAACCTGGAAGAAAATTAAGGTTTCTGTACTGTAATCTTAGCCGAGAATAATTCCTGCAATTGTTGCCGACATAAGGGAAACAATTGATCCAGCAATCATAGCTTTAAAGCCTAGCTCAGTTAGGGTCTTTCTGATTTTTGGAGCAATTATCCCAATGCCTCCCACTTGGATGCCGATGGAGGCAAAGTTCGCAAAGCCACAAAGCATATAGGTTGCCATTACTACCGATTTTTGATAGCTAAAATGCAATGCACTCGATGCGTTTTTCAAATCAACCAACTGCGTATATCCTACAAATTCACTGGCTACAATTTTGATTCCTAGCAGCTGCCCCATCAACGCCATATCTTCCTTTGCCACTCCCACAAGCCACATTAGAGGCGCAAAGAGGTAGCCTAATATAAATTCAATAGTAAACGCCTCATAGGGGGTGTTTTGTGCAACCCAGGCATTAAGACCTAAAACATCACCCAGTCCAGAGAATATACTATTGACTAAGGCAATCAGCGCAATAAAGACCAAAAGCATTGCGGCTACATTAACAGCCATACGAATACCCTCTCCCGTTCCAATGGAAATGGCCGATAGAAAATTCTCACCAATTTTATCATGGGAAATTTCAATATCAGTTTTAATCTCTTCGGTTTGTGGGTACATGATTTTAGCAATTACCACAGCCCCAGGGGCGGCCATAACAGAAGCCGCTAATAAACTTTTGGCAAACTCTAAGCGTTGAACGGGGTCATCTCCGCCTAAAAAACCAATATAGGCCCCGAGTACGCTTCCCGCAACGGTTGCCATTCCTCCCACCATCACAAGAAAAAGTTCAGAGCGATTCATTTTTTCTAAATAGGCCTTAATTAATAATGGAGCTTCGGTTTGTCCTAAAAATATATTTCCAGCCACAGAAAGACTTTCTGATCCAGAAATCCGAAAGAGTTTGGTAAGCCCCCAGGCTAAAAACCCAACCAGCTTTTGAATGACGCCAAAATAGTAGAGAATGGAACTCAACGCAGAAAAAAAGATAATTACCGGAAGTGCTTGAAAGACAAAAATGAATCCGTACGTTTCAATATTTCCAAATTCACCCAAGAGCATTTGTGTTCCTGCTCCGGTAAACTCTAATATTTTTATAAAAAAATTACCTAATGTTTCAAAGCCTCTTTTGATAAAGTCAATTTTTAAAACTCCTATGGCAATTACAATTTGAATAAGCAAGCCCAAGCCTACGGTTTTCCATGCAATTTGTTTTCTGTTGTTGCTTAAGGCATAAGCAATACCAATAAGCACACACATGCCCAGTGCGCCTCGCATCAAGGAAACTAGTGAAATTCCTGCGTTGGGAATCAATTCCATAGATCAATTTTTCTGCTGATGCTAAAGATAAGAAAAGACTTATCTTTGACCGCAAAAGTTATTTTAACATGAAATATTATTTGTTTCTTTTTTCGGTTTTCTTTTTTTGGGAATGCCAAAACGAAAATGCTTCAACAACTAGTGAAGGGGAAGAAAATGCAATGCTAATACCGGAAACACCTGAACCTGAGCCCTTGACTTTGGTTTGGGCCGATGAATTTGAAGGCAGTGAACTCAACATGGAGAATTGGAGTTTTGAAATTGGGGACGGCTGTCCCAATTTGTGTGGTTGGGGGAATAATGAACTCCAGGTTTACACAGATAGCAATCACCGTATAGAAGAGGGTAAATTAATCATATCAGCCAAAAAACAGGATGGGTACACCAGTACCCGTATCATTTCTAAAGGGAAAAAAGAATTTCAATACGGAAGAATAGAAGCCCGTTTAAAAGTGCCTTCCGGCGCTGGACTATGGCCTGCCTTTTGGGCTTTAGGCAATGATATTGATGTGAATTCTTGGCCAGACTGTGGCGAAATTGATATCATGGAATATGTAGGTCGAAACCCAAATGAAGTTTTAAATGCCATTCACACGCGAAGCAGTTATGGCAACACGGTTAACAAACAAGTTACCTCTATTGCTGGGTTTGAAGATGAATTTCATGTAATAAAGTTAGAGTGGAATTCGGCATTTATGGATTTCTTTGTGGATGATCAACTGCTCTATCGGTATGGTCCTCAACTTAAAACCGCTGAAAACTGGCCTTTTAATAAACCGGTATTCCTTATTCTTAATTTAGCGGTGGGAGGAAATCTAGGAGGAACTGTTGATAGCGATTTATCTTTTCCTAGGGAATATGTAATTGATTACATAAGAGTATACCAATAAAGGCGAACCTAATCGTTCAAAGCCTTTTCAATTACTTCAATTGCCGTCATTAATTTGATTTTATGAACACTATCATTATAGTGTCCATCAGCAACTTTTTTCTTGAGGTGTTCTAAAAGCGCTTGCGCTGAAAGTGATTTCATAAGTTAAAGGGACATAGGTACTTCCATAAGAAGAATTCTTGTGTTTTCTGAGGCACTAAGCGAAAAGGATTCGGTATCCCAAACCCCTAAGGCATCGCGTTTACCTAGCGGGGTATCGGCTAGGGTAACCTCACCTTCAATAACAAAGGCATAAACGCCATTGCCTGAGGCATTCAAAGTATAGTCAAGGGTAGTGGGTTGTGTAAAATCACCCAGGTGAAACCATGCATTTTGATGAATCCATAGCCGATCAGAACGTTGCTCTGGAGAAACCACAGGGTAAAGTGAATTGGGGATTTTAAGGTCGGCAATACTTTTTTGATCGTATCGGGGGGTTACATTTTGAGCATTCGGGAAGAGCCAAATCTGAAGTAAATTGACTTCTTGATCTGCATTTTTATTGTATTCGCTATGATAAACTCCTGTTCCCGCACTCATAACTTGAATTTCATCAGCCTCAATAACGCCCACATTGTTCATACTGTCTTTATGTTCTAACGCCCCTTTTAAAGGAATGGTTATAATTTCCATATTGTCGTGAGGATGCATTCCGAATCCCCTACCCGGCGCAATTATATCGTCATTCAAAACACGCAATACGCCAAACTGAGTGCGTTCAGGATTAAAATATTGGGCAAAACTAAAAGAATGTTTGGCCTGAAGCCAACCGTGATTAGCAGCACCGCGGGTGTCGGCAGCATGGAATACTGTTTTCATAATACGTATAACTGTTGTAGGTACAAATGTACGTTTTTCTTCAGTAATGTAACAGTTTTCAACGGATTCTTACTGGTGTATTGCCGAACAGGGCACAGGCTAGGGTTCTTTTTTTGTGGACTCTGAATTTGATTTTGGAGTATTTTTATTGAGCGCAACTACTGTATCGATCAACTTCTTCTTCGCATTAAAATAGTGAATCAAGGTTTTAATTTTTTCCTCGTTTTCTGTTTTTTCGAGTTGTTTTTGTTTTTCCTCAGCCACTGTATTTTTTATTTCCACATAGGTACTCACAATAAAACCAATGACAATGGCAATACAAGCAATGTAAGCTATGATTTCTTCGAGTTCAGACAGGTACATATTCGTTATCTTAGCGCAAATTTAAAAAAACAGCAAGAGATGCCTTTACTGCGGATACAAATTATGGGATGGATGCTATGTTGCCTTTTTATTGGGCCTTATGTTATGGCACGAACCCCCACCCAAACGGCTACCGTGACACTAGACGAAATTGCCCTCGATGCAGCAAAAATAGAAACTCCTGCGCTTTTGCTTCCTTTTGCTGTAAGTCGTGTAGACCTTACTTTACAACAAGGGCTCCAACAACAACGCTCACTTCAAGAATATTTAGGAATTGTTCCGGGTCTGTTTGCCTTAAACGCGAATAATTATGCACAAGACTTACGCGTTTCGATACGTGGGTTTGGAGCACGAGCCGCCTTTGGAATTCGTGGGATCAAAATTATCGTGGACGGTATTCCTGAAACCACACCCGACGGACAGGGACAGGTTGACAATTTGCCGTTAGGCTTATTACAAACTATGGAGGTGCTCAGAGGCCCCTCAGCCAGTTTGTATGGAAACGCTTCTGGAGGGGTGTTGTATTTTACCACCTTAGACAGTCTTTCTGGAAAAAGCGTTAGCCTTCGTTCAACGGTAGGCGCTTTCGGCACTCAAATTCACCAAGCCACCGCTGGAGTAAGTAATGACAAAACTTCAGCCCTATTTTACTTGAATCGAACGGCTTCAAATGGCTTTCGAAAGTTTAGTTCCGTTTCTCAAAATGTATTCAATGTAAAGCTTAAACATCAGCTTACTTCTCAATCCACACTTCAAGGCCAACTCAATTTAACATTAAGTCCCCGTGCGGAAGATGCGGGAGGGTTAACTTTGAGCGAGACAGCACAACAATGGGATCAGGCGCGTAGTCGAAATGTTGATTTTGACACCTACGAAAAAGTAAACCAACTAAAAGTAGGCCTGGCTTGGGACCAGCGATGGGGAAACCAATGGAAATGGAACACTTATGGGTTTTTCTCTACGCGTGATTTTTATGGTAAACTGCCCTTTGAAGCCGGGGGAATTGTCGATTTGTTTCGCACTTATTCGGGTTTGGGAAGTCGGGTGCAATACAAAGAAAAAAAGGGAAGTGTAGAACATCAGTGGCAAATGGGTGTTGAAGCTGCTTTTCAATCGGATAACCGCAAACGGTTTCAAAACCTACAGGGCACCCAAGGGACACAAGATTTTTCTCAAACCGAATACTTTAATGCCCTTGGCCTTTATGTGGTAGATGCCCTTCAATGGGATAAAGTTCTTTTGCGTAGTAGTTTACGGCTAGACCGACAAGTACTTGGCGCGGATACGGTAGCTGAAGCGCAAAACTACCTTGTACTCAACCCAAGCGTAGGACTGAGTTATGGGCTTACAGCCCAACAGCGCCTCTTTGCTAATTTTTCTACAAGTTTTGAAACACCGGCCCTTTCAGAGCTTAGTGCAAACCCTACAGGGGGAGAAGGGTTTAACCTGGACCTAGCCCCCTCAAAAGCCCTCAATTATGAATTGGGATGGAAAACCCTTTGGCCTTCAGGCCGTGTCGAAGCCACGTTCTTTTACATTAAAAGTTCAAATGAAATTACGCCTTATGAGTTAGCCGCTTTTCCGGGGCGTTCGTTTTACCGAAACAGTGGGGCAACCCAACGCTGGGGGATGGAGTTATTTGGTGAATTCCGATGGAACTCTTGGCAACTTTCAGCCAGTATGACCCAAGCACAATATGAATTTATGGATACACCCAATATGGAAAATCCTTTAGCCGGAAAAACCTTACCGGGCTTACCGGGAAGCTTAGCCTTTATTCAATTGCAATTTCAGCCGGCTCCAGATTGGACGCTACAATTTACCACGGAACATGTGGGTCGTTTTTATGCAAACGATTCCAATGCGGTGGCCGTAGACGCTTATCAACAGGGGCGTTTACAAACAGAAAAGCAATTTGACTTTTCATGGGGGGCGCTCAGTTGGACAGCCGGGATCGAAAACTTGTGGAATACCCGTTATTTTGACAACATACGACTTAATGCCTTTGGAGGCCGATTTTACGAACCGGCCCCCAGGCGAAATGCATATTTTGGCTTAACTCTGGACTTTTGATTTTAAATAATAAAAATTAACTCTAGGGCTTTAATAGAAAACTATTACTAAATTTAAGTTTATGGGAAAATATATTTTCTTCATACTCATTTCTTTCTCAGTTTTTAGTCAGAAGGTCTCTGAAAAAAAGCTAAAAAAATGGATTGAAAAGATTCCAGCCTTTGAAAATGCACATGTAGCTCTTAGAGTTGAAAAATCAAATAAAGTCATAGCTGATTACAATGGGGCTAAATATATGACACCAGCCTCAAATACTAAACTGCTTACTTTTTTAGGAGCTATTCAAACTTTTGATTCCCTGCCCGCCCTTGAATACTTTGTGGAAAACGACAGTGTTGTTCATTTTAAATCCACTGGTTATCCACTTCTTTTACATCCCTTTTATTCCGATACCCTACTATTTGATTTTTTAAATCAAGAAAAAATATGGAAGTATCATGTATCTGAACCTACACCTGACCCTCTGGGAGAAGGGTGGGCATGGGATGATTACAACTATTTTTATGCTGCTGAAAAAAGCCCTTTTCCAATTTATGGCAATAGTGTAATGGGGGTTAAGGGGTCTGGACTGGTTCCACGTTTTGAGATAATTGAGAACACTATTGAAAGTGATTTGGTTAGAGCAAAAGATTCAAATCTTTTTTATTCAAATCCAGTTCATTGGAAAACAAATGATACGCTATATAGACCTTTTATTACAAGCGATTCTTTGTTTGTCAAATTATTATCAGAAGCTACAGGGAATCAAATTGAAATAGTAAAAGGGGAGGATTCATTATCCTGGGAGACCTTGTATACCGGAAATGATGAAAAGCTTTATAAAGGACTTCTTCACGATAGTGATAACGGGATAGCAGAAGGCCTTCTACTTATGATATCAAATTCTTTTAATGGTGTATTTAATACTCAAATCGCTATTGATACATTGTCAAATAATTGGGAAGTCTTTATACCAGATGTTCTTGAATGGGTTGACGGATCTGGAGTTTCGAGGTATAATATGTTTACCCCTAGAGCCCTTATCACTGTTCTTAAACAAATTAGAAAAGAACTTGAATGGAAAAAAATAAAAGTTTTGTTTGCAAAAAGCGGGGAGTCGGGAACCCTTTCTTCTTATTCTAAATTAAATAATGTGCATGCCAAAACAGGCACCCTTAGGCATAATCATAACTTATCAGGTTACTGGGAAAATGAACAAGGAGAAATCTATGAATTTAGTGTAATGGTGAATCACTATACTTCTTCTCCAGCGGAAATAAGGGAGGGTATTACTAAAATTCTAACAAGCCTTCAACAAAAGCTTAATTATTAGCTTGTAATTCTGCTGAGATTTCTTGAGCCTTATCTAAAACACGAAGTAGGTTACCGCTCCATATTTTTTTAATTTCCTCTTCGCTATATCCTCTTTTTACAAGTTCTAAAGTCACATTGAATGTCTGGGAGGCATCCATCCACCCCTCAATTCCACCCCCTCCGTCGAAATCAGAGCTTATGCCTACATGATCAATTCCAATTTTGTTTTTGATGTAATCAATATGGTCAACAAAGTCCGATACATTAACCGGTGGAGTTGATTGTTTTACTGCTTCTAATGCTTCTTTAGCGGTTTCTTGAACGGTATTCCAATTTTCTTGGTAGGCTAATCTTTCATCTTCTGACAAACTATACTGTTGTCTTCTCGACAGGTATTCGATTCCTAGATCACTTGCGGTTTGTTTTAAAACCGAATCAACAGCCTTCTGGTATTTATCTTGCTTTTCTTTATTCACAAACGTTCCAAGCGCTACAGTTTGAACTACTCCTCCGTTTTCTTTTACCCATTCTAACATTTGATCATCTAGGTTTCTTGGGTGATCTGATAGGGCTCTTGCAGAAGAATGGGAAGCTATAACAGGAGCTTTTGAATATTCTATTGTTTGACGAATTGACTCTTTTGAGGGATGAGAAATATCCACCATGATACCATAGTAGTTTAAAGAATCAATTAATTGTTTTCCTAATTCACTTATTCCGTTGTGTAAAATGGTGTTATCAAATTCACCAGTATTGGAATCGGAAAACTGGTTATGTCCATTGTGGGCAAGCGACATATAACGCGCTCCTAATTCTGCATATCTTTTCACTTCATTTAAATCTTCTCCTAAAGGATAAGCGTTTTCCACTCCAATCATAGCTACTTTTAGATTCTTTTTAATAAGGCTATCAATACCAGCACTGTTTTTAGCCAGACCTATTTTACTTGGTCCATAGTCTTTCACTAATCTATGAATGGCATTAAATTTGGCCTGCGCATTTGCTGCCGCTGCCTGATATCCCTCTTTAGAAAGTTCGCCCTGTCCGGTGTAGACAATAAACCAGGCTACGTCCAATGCGCCGCTTTCCATTTTAGGAAGATTTACCTGGGTGTCTGTATCCATAGTGTAGTTCAGCGTATCGGTAAAGTTTTTTACGTTGATATCATCGTGGGTGTCCAGGGTTGTGGTTTTCAGGTGGATGAGTTGTGCTTTTTGGATAAGCTGAACTTCAGAGTTCGCGGTGGGCTTGTCTTGACAGCCCACAGCAAATAGGGCTGTAGCGATTAAAAAGATGCTTTTTTTCATAAACTTGGTCTGGTTTTTGATTTTGAAAGTTAGGAAATTTATACTTTTTGCTGTTTTCTCTTTTAATTGTTAATAAAGCGCAAAAAACAAATAGAAATTAAAACATTGAAAAACAGTGTTTTAACAACAAAACGATCGCTTACCCCCTCATTTTTTAACAAAATTTTTAGTTTGGCACGAAACTTGTAATTACTACCACGTGCGATTTTGCACAAAAATTAATTAAATTTTTATCAAATGAAAAAAGGTTTATTATCAATTTTGGCGGGAGCACTAGTTTTAGTGGGATGTCAAAATTATGACGATCAATTCGACAGCCTTGAATCACAAATCAACGCGTTGGCTTCAACGGTTGCTGGTTTGTCTCAGGTTCAGAGTGATCTTGCTAGCCTTGCTGGTACAGTTAGCTCACTTTCGAGTACTGTTGCTGGTTTAGGAAGCCAAATTGACACTGCAGTATCTAACGGTCTTGCAGATATCCAAGCGGATATCGACGCGATCACAGCTGCTGTAGCTAATGTTGCTTCTTCTGCTGATTTATCTGCTCTTTCTGATGCAGTTGCTGCTTCTCAAGAAGATTTAGAAGAATTATTGGCTAATTCTTCTGTATTTACTGGAGATGTAACAGTTAACTCTGTAGCTACTCTTGACGCATTCCACGCAATGGGATCTTCATTAGCAATCGTTAACGGTAAAGTTGATATCGACGTAGATACTGAAATGGATATGGTAAAAGTTCAAGAACTTGTAAATCAATTCTTAACTATTACTAAAGATTTAGACTATACTGCTGAAGCATCTACTATTGCTGAGGTGTCTTTTGACAACCTTACTGGTGTTCAAACACTTACTTTAGAGCAACCAGGAGGATATGTTTTAGCTAAATTAGAGTCTGCTCAAAAAATATCTTTGAGTGACAAATATGAAGGTTCTGTTGATATTATCGATTTTCGTTCATTGAAATCTGTTGCTTCTTTTGGAACTGACAGTTACACAAACAATACGATCGACTTTAACAAAGCTGTGGAAATCCATTTAACTGCACTTCCCTATTTAGCTGGAACTACAACTAATCCGTTGATAATTACTGGAAAAAAAGGTGGAGTTATTGATATTACAGCTTTAAGAGATGTAAATGCTTCTGGTGACCAAGCTGCTCTTGATCTAGAATTAAACGGTCCAGCTGCAGTTACTATTTCAGAACTTGACGGAAAAGGAGGTTCAGTTACTTTAACTAATGTTGCAGCTGCAACTATTAACTCTTATGATGGTGATATCGTAATTAACGGTGGTGTAGAAACTCTTAAATCAGACAATGTAGTTGCTATTTCTTTCGGTTCAGGAGCTACTGATTTAATCGATGTAGACCTTAAGGGTGTTGTGGATCCTAATTTTACAGCTTCAACAGCTACACCTAAAGATTATGGACCAGACATCTCTTTATCTACTAAAAATGATATGACTGATGTTACTTTATCAGGAACTTTTAATAAGATAAATTTAACGGGTAACACGAATCTTACTACTGCAGTTATTTCTGCAGATGTTACTGGTTCTCTTGGAATTGTTATTAGTGGAAACACAGATTTAGAAACTTTAACTCTAACAGGGTCTAAAGCTGCTGTTGTGGATATTGATGATAACGATTCTTTAACTGAATTAACTGTTGACACTACTATCCAAAAGTCAAGCGCTTCAGCTGCTACTCTTGATGGAAGTTTAAGCGTTACTGGTAACTCAGACTTAACAACTTTAGTAATTAAATCTAAAGATATTTCAACTCTTGATATTACTGACAATGATGACTTAACATCAATTGATGGTACTGGAATGACTACTATCGGTGCAACTGCTGGTGGTACTTATACAATTCAAGATAATGATTTATCAGCTACTTTAGCTACAGATAAAGAAAATGCTACTTCATGTGAGGATTGTGATGATCTTGAGGTTAATGATCTTGGATCTTTCACAACTACTTCTAAAATGGAGACTTTAGCAACTTTCTTAAAATTAGTAGCTGCTGACACTAAAGCAACCGCTAAAATTTACTTTGATACCGTTGCTTCAACTGTTAATAAAGATGGTACTGAAACTACAGCAGAAACTACTTGGGCTTCTGGCGCATCAGCTGCTACTCTTCAAAAAGTGGTTATTCTTAACAGAGTTGTTGCTAAAGACGCTGTTTATACGGGTAACAATGCATTAGTAAAAGAGAAAAGAGCATGGATAATTGCTGGTGATAATGGTCTTGGCCTTGACTTAACTGTTGACGGAGTATCTGTCTTACACAATGGGTCTAGCTTTGGTATTGTAACTCTTACTGGAAACAACGCAGTTGATGTTGCATCTTTAAAAGCTGCATTAGCTACAGATAGAGCTACTACTTTAGGTGTTGCGTTTGATGCATATGCTAAAGGTAAATCTACAACGCCTGCTATTGATTTTAAAAGCACAATCACTTCGGCATCTAATGGTGAAAACTATACAAATGCTCAAGTTGCTGCATTAGGTTCAGGAACTGTTTCTACTTCAATTACTTCAGGAGATAAATTTAAGTTAACAATTGGTGATTACTCTATTACTTCTTCTGTTACTTATGCTACTGCTTCTGGAACTAATTCAGGTGCTGGTGCAGCCATTGCTGCTCAGCTTGTTGCTGATTGGAATGCTAAGTGGGGTACATCTGGAACTTCACCAAACTTTACTGTTTGGGCAAACCTATCTAATCCATCAGGAGGTACAATTGCTGCTGCTTCACTAAGATCTTCTTCTTCTGGATCTAGAGGATGGAACGATTTAGTAAAAGTAACATGGACTAAAGCTTCAGCTGCAAATGCATCTTCATTCTCTTCAGGAGGTGTTACAAACACTATTATGGACTGGGTAATCGGTTCTACAGATGCTACTTCTGACAACTATGCAGAGGGAGCAAATATTATCTTCCAATTGTCTGAAGGTACTAATAAAATTACTGCTAGTACTCAAGCAACTCTTACTATTACAGGAGTTACTGGTTCTGTAACAAGTACTTCTAGAGAATTGACAAGTAATATTGTTCTTTATACTCCATCAGGAGGAGCAAGTACACTTACTTCTCAAAACAAACAAACTGATCAGCCATATCTTGATGTTGTAAACTCTGAAGGTGCTCAAGAAGGAACAATTAAAACTGCTGCTGTAACAGGTGTTTATGAAACACGTGTTCACTGGTTAGGAAGTTAATTAGTCTTTCGAAATTAGTTAAAAGAAAACCCTCCTATTTAGGAGGGTTTTTTAATTTTGAATAAATAAGTGAGTAATGAACAAACTAATAATAATACTGTATTTGTCGATTGGATTATTGATAAATTTTGGTGCAGCAGATAAATCAGAAACTCAAATATTTTATTTACAAATACTTAATTCATTTTCATTAATCTATTTTGTTTTTAATTGGATTAATAAAAAACAAGTAAACAAATTAGAACAAACAACAGTTTTTACTAATTATTCTTTTTTTTCTCTTTTAGTTTTTCTTATATGGTCTTCTTTCAGTGTAATCAAATCAATTAATACCATAGAATCTTTTCGAAATCTGACTTATGTTTTTTCATATACTGTAGCCTTTTTTGTAATTATAAAATTAGTAAATGAGTTAGAGTCTTTAAGATTCATTAAGTATAGTTTTTTAGCACTTTTCATAATTGAACTTTTAGTAATCTATATCCCTTATATTAGTGATTACATTATTAGTGATGGAAATATTATATTAAGATCATCAAGATATAGTGGATTAACCGGAAACGTAAATGTTGCATCCTATTCGATACTTTTAAAATTTCCAATTATTTATTATTTAATATTCAATACTAAAAGGAACTACTTACAATACTTCTATTTAGTGTTAATCATATTAGCTTCTTATTTGATTTCAAATGTTCTAGTAACAAGGTCTGCGGTAATTTCAATGGTCTTATTATCAGTTTTAACTTTGTTTTCTTTCAGAGGGAAAAGCTTATCAAAATCTACAAACATCAGTTTTTTAAAATTTTCGGTTTTTCTGATAATACCGATAATTGTATCTGTATCATTAAATATTTTTCAATCACAAAATGACAATACAAGTGATATAGTAGATAAAATTTCAAATTTAGGAACAGAATCAGACCAATCATCCTCTCAAAGAATCTCATTTTATAAAAACGGGATCAATACTTTTTTTAATAATCCTTTTTTGGGTGTAGGTACGGGTAATTGGAAGTTAACTTCCTTAGAAGATTATACCAGTCAGATGAATGGATATACGGTTCCTTATCATGTTCACAATGATTTTATTGAAATAGCGGCTGAAACAGGTCTTTTAGGATTATTGATATTTATTGTTTTTTTAGGAGCTCCATTTTTTCTTTATCTAAAAACTAAAAAGTTTAAAAACATTTTTTCAGTATTTCTTTTACTTTCCCTTTTAGTTTATCTTTTGGATTCATTTTTTAATTTTCCTTTCTCAAGACCGATACAGGCCATAAATTTAATTTTCATTTTATCCTGTTTTTGGAGTCTAAACAAAGATCTATTAAAGGTAAAAATTTCATATCGCGCAAATAAAACCTTAATTATCCTGTTTTTGTTATTTTCACCATTAGGTTTATATTCTTCTTACAAATTATATATATCAAGTACCCAGCAATATTTCTTATTGGGTCAATTTAATGCAAATAAGTTTGAGGTTCCTTTAGATGAAGTTGAAAAATATGAAATGGACTATCCGAATATTTCTGCCACAACAATGCCTATGAAAACTTTAAAAGGGCTGTATTATATCAAAGAGGAACGATTTGATGAGGCAATCAAATTATTTAAAGATGCAAAAAAAGAAAACCCTTTTTTACCAGTAAATGATACTTATATAGGCTATTCCTATCATTTGAAAGGAGTTAATGACAGTGCTCTTTATTATTCAAAAAGAGCATTTGAAAAGCAAGTTTCAAACCCAATACATTTTGCTCATTATATGATTAGTTTAAATAATTATAAAGATACTTTATCAATGAGAAAAGCATATGAAGACATAAAAAAAACAAGTGCAGGATCTCAATTAGTTATTGATAAAATCTTTTATCTAGCTATGGCTCAAATAATGGACAAAGATGAATCTAGAAACATTGTAAATAAAGTACAAGAAGATTTATTAAATACTGACGATGTATTTTTAAAAGCCAATTTATACATACTAAATTTTGGTCAAGAAAATGTTATTAAAGCAGACTCATTATACAATTCAGGGCTGGAACATTTTAAAAATAAAAACTTTGATTCTGCTTCTAAAGATTTTGAACAGGCCTCTAAATTAAATCCTTTAGAAATACCCTATTTTTCAAATGCTGCAAATGCTTATTTACAATTAAGTGATTTTGACAAGGTTTTTGAGTTTACAAATTATATAATTAATAATTCGAAAAGTCCTGTTGGTAAAGCTCATTATATTAATGCTTTAGCCTATTATGAGATGGGAAATTTTTTCAAAGCCTGTGAACAAATTAAACTTTCAATCGAAAATGGTTTTAAGAGTTCACAAAGACTAATAGATGCCCTTTGCCGATAGCAAACTAAGTAGTGAAAACCCCAGAATAATTAATACCACTAAAACTGGCTTCAAGTTTTTCTTTAATAAAAAATGATGAATGTGACTTTGATCAGGTCTAAAAGGAGATTTCCCCTTTTTTACTCTTAAAATAAAAACACGTAATAAATCAAAAAGGGGATAAAGTAAAGCAATAACCACAAAAAGTGTTTTATTCATTATTAATTCCTGTCCAAAAGAATAGTTATTACCCAAGCCGTAAAGAATGTATACCATAGTTAAACTGCCCAATAACATCGAGCCCCCATCGCCCAAAAAAACCTTTCTTTTCTTTTTAAAATTAAAATAATATAGAGGCAAAATAGAGGTTATAATTAGAAGCCCAAGAGGCGCTAAA
>Ga0222715_10000573_pt1 | contig 36750 bp, 49 predicted proteins | sample C33_9DmetaG_FD_165056 | JGI IMG/M metagenome (GOLD analysis project Ga0222715, IMG submission 165056) | Estuarine water microbial communities from San Francisco Bay, California, United States - C33_9D | ecosystem: Environmental > Aquatic > Marine > Unclassified | place: USA: California...
GGTGGATTGAATCTACCGAATGTGAATACCACACCTTTGTCTTTTGCTTCTGTTAAAAATTTACCGAATGTTTTCATTACTTGTCCCAGTTCTTAATTGCTGTAAAGTTATTAAATGCAAATTCCATTCTGTCGACAAGCTTTACAGCCTTACCACTTCTATCGATTGCAACATAACCTTCGGGGTTAACTGCTTCGAATCCTTTGTCCGTTTTCTTGAATGTTCCGATGCTCTTTACTCTATTTAGAGCAACGATTATGATTTGTTTTGCAGACACCAAGTGACCCATAAAACTAGTAAGATTTGTGATAAACTTTTTAAGACTTTTCAACTCTCTTAAAAGGTCTTGACCAATTTCTGTTTTGATTAGTTTATGTTTCTCTGTCTTAACTCCACCGACAACTTTATCTTTCCAGTAACCTTCAAAGTGTTTAATGTATCCATCAAATGTTGGATTGAATTTACCTTGTCTGATTAATGAGTTGCAGTATGTCTTATAAGATGCACCAGCACCCTTCTTTGTGATTGTTGATTGTATTTCTTGAAACTTCTGTAGGTCTTTCCTAGTGATACCATGAAATGCTTTACCTGTTGCAGTCAATTCTTGAGTCAATCCAAGTGTTTCCTTTGCAGTCATTGAACTGTTACCAGTGACATCTTTATACGTTGCATCATCTAACCACACATCTGTGCTACTTCCTAACTTGGATATGTTTGCACCAAATGATGCACTCAATCCTTCAATAGTTGAACCTTCGTATGTGGTGTGAAATACAATACCCATCTTAGAGTTTGCGATTACTTTACCAAGTTGTGATTCTTCATCAACTGCATAGAGGATTGTGTTGGGTTGGAAAGTGATGTACGACTTACCATCTATCGTCTGTGTTTTCTTGTCGTTAGTGTACATCAAGTCACCTTGCATGACTGTATTCCAAGATAGATTAGATAAGTATTTGAATGAGGTTAGGAATTTTTCTTTAAGTTGGCCACCTAGGTCGGGACTATTCTTTATTTCATCTTCTGAGGTATAAAATAAAGGAGTCTTATTGAATAGGGATTTCTTTGCAACAAAGAATTGATTTGTCTCGGGATGTCTTCCACAAAAGATAGCAGGAGCTCCGTCCCACTTAACAGTCATATTAACTTTAGAGTTAGAATGACCTTTCATCATGTCTCTTAGACCTTGAAGAAAGTTAATTGCACCACGACCACCCTCAATACCTTGATTGATGATTTCGTCTTCTAAATGTTCTAAATGTAGGTTTTTTGCACTCATAGTAGGTATTATACACCAATTTGGTGTCCTTGTCTACTATTTATGTATTTTTTAGCTGTCTAAGAACTTGCTAAGGTCGTTTCACCAGCATCAACTCTAGATTGAATGTGGTTAAGGTCTGTGGTAATTGCATCAATTGAAGTCTGCAAGACTGTAGGTGTATCAGCATTCTGTTCGATTGCATTTGCTGGAGAACCATTTTCTGTTGATGTACGTTCTGTGTACATATCTACAAACACTTGGTCTAAATCAGTTGTGTTAACACCTTGAGCATTGTGCCAAACTAAAAATGCATCTCTTCCAGCTCCAGTCCATTCTGCTGGGGATGTATCTGATTTAGTTTCACCTACAAAATATGTTTTTTCAACCCCATTATGCCAATCGAGTTGGTTCTGTAGTGAATTTTTTTTAGTAGTTAATTCGCTGATTAGGTCTGTAAGTTCTGACATGTATAACTCCGTATATGTTTACGTAATTATTTATGTTTTAGAGAGCGGTGTCGAGTGCAATTTGTCCTCGATTTTGTCAATTTTTTTGGTGAGTTTTTTTGTTGCAGATGTGTCGTGTTCCTTCTTTGCTTCACGAAGTTTCTTTTTTAGTGCAATCTTTTCCTCGATTGCACTTATTACATCTGAGGATTTCAAGTTAGTAGTCATAATATCATATGTATTTATAGCATCTCTGAACACCTATTATATGCTTCGGTGCCAGTAGTGAACTCAAAGGTTTCATTTGTAGTATAGTCTCTTCCAGTACATTCTTCTATAAGAGTTCCATTGCTCATCTGTTGTCTGAACATCCAGTTTCCTATGGTTGAATTACCACCTTCATATAAGTTAAAATCAAAATTATATAGAAGATATAGATTATTCTGTGAACCGCTCATGTTCATATCAATACTAGTGATATCGTTGTATAACTGAATTAGGTCTGTTGTGTATCTATTTGCCATTATGTAGGCTACATCATCGTTAAAGTAAGGATTATTAACAGTGTCATGTATTCTGTATTCAAATCCTCTAGTTGATGAGTTGTTGTCACGTACTTTAATCACACTTCTATACTCATCTCTGACAGCCAGTTCTACACTCATATCTCCAGTGAATTTTACGAATGTTTTCTCGTAGTTGTATCCACCAACTTCTTTTTGTTGTTCTACAGATATGTGTACCCTGTATCCATCTACAATAGTTTCGTTGTCTTTGATGAGTTCTTCATAGTTCTCTGATATAAGAACCGATGAATTGGCTTCTAGATTTGCCATAGTAATTTCTATAGGTGAACTTTCTTGGTCTAATATTTGACCAGTCGAATTACCCACTATACCATTAAAGTTGTGCCTACGGTTATATCTGAACCACTCATCTTCTTGTGTGCTTACAGTCTGATTTTGTATATCAAAAGTAACTGAAGAAAATGTTTCGTTATTAAGTATCTTACTGATAACATCTTCTGTTAAAAGACCCCTAAATCCCATATTGTATTGGTCTTTAAGAACATTCTCAATCGTGTGTAGTGTGGTGAGAAAATCTACTACCTTTTCACCTATGGCTTGTTGTGTAGTATCTCCCGAGGCAATGAAATCATCGTAGAAATAGTATCTACTAATATTGAAATTGGTTTCCAAGTTATAGAGGAATGTGTCTACATCCCCTTGAATTGAGTATGCAATACTATTTGCAGTAGAACCACATCCGTCTGCAACTGATATACTGCTACTCATTTGACTATTGATTGCAGTGAGTAACATGGTTGTGAATGGGGTGACATTTGCTTTATACGTACTATCACCGTGTGGGAAGTACATCATAGTATATGCACTTTCTACATACCCTCTTGTCGAATCGTATGCACCTATTGGTACTTCTGCAACCCTCGGGCGGGATAATCCACAGTTGGTGGTGAAGTTGCTTATTGCATCAAAATCTGATTCTAGAAACTCATATTCATTAGTATCAGAATTCCATACACCCGAGGGTTCTCCATCGTCCTGTGTCAAGTTGAAATTGAAATCAACAAAGACATTGGCACCTTCTACATATCCATCGATTACCTTAGTTCCGTAAATCGGGGATGATGATACTGGTGGGGTTGATAAAGACTGTAATGATTGTAGTTCGGGTGAAGAACTTCCACCCCCGCCACAACTAACTAATACAGTAAGTATTGGTATAATAATTAAATTTTTCATAAGACCTCTCATAATCTATAGTATTATTATACTACGATGACTATGATTAGTCAATGGGCTTTATCGGTTTCGGTAAGTTTCTCTATCAAGCCTTGGGCGTGCTTTTGGGTTAGACCCTTTCTTATAATGGTCAATAGGTTTTAGACCTTTGGACATATCGATTTGACTTGCAGCTTCAACGATTTTTATATTACCCGACAATGTTATTCTAGGAGTAGCACACTTGTTGGGTGATACTGCATGAAAGATTGTCGAAGGAAAGATGTATAATGTCCCTTTATCTCTAATTTGTGGTACATAGTCTCGATGATTTTCATAAGCTCCTAGGAGCTCTTTTAGACATGCATCGCTATTGGTTGCATTCCTATTCTTAAACACAATATGAGAGTTTCCAGTTTCATGTACATAACACCATGAGAAATCAGAACAATTAGTACCTTGATGGTCATGGGAATCTTGAAATCCACCCTCATCGTATGTGTTAATCCAAGGCATTTCCATCATACTGGTAATGTCACACTTGGGCCCCAGTAGACTCAAGAACTGCGTTTGGAACGTATCATAGATGATATCTAATATTGGTGCATAATCTACTTGTAAATTTAGTTCAGAAGCTTGTGACGTTTTACAACTACTGTATGTAAATTCTTCTTCACATAATTCATCTAAATTTTTATCCTCAAACCACTCATCAAATGGTGTTGGGTCTAGTTCTATTGCAGTTATAGGAACACCCCATAACAAATCATCAGACCTTGAATTCTGAAAAATCTCTTTTTTGTCCATCATTTCTTCCTCTATCAAACACTGGTACTGAATCATCGACGGCTGAGTCTATCAGTTCTTCTTGTGCTTCTTGTTCACAGTCGTAGAGTTTCATTCTACTTCTGTCGACACCAATAACAAACCTTTTGAATACGGTTGGGTCATTGTATCTATTCTTTAATTGTTTGACCACCATTTGGTCTAACTCTTCTAATTCATCACTGGTAATCAGTGCAAACATGAAGTCTGCAGTCGCTGGTAATCCAAATGATTCTGAAGTATCAGTAAGTTCTACATCTGTAGAACCATATCCACTTCTTGTTGTTTGTGTTGCACTCATGATTGGTACATCAAACTCTACTGCAAGTCCTCTAAGTTCCTCTGCAATACTCTTTACTAGTGTATATGAGTTTGCACCACTGCCTGGCTTGACTCTTGCACTTGAACATATATTTAGATAGTCGATATAAATCATATCGGGTTTGAAATCTTTCTTAATGTTCAGTTCTTGTAATAGATGTCGGAAGTGACCAACATGTGCTGATGCAGTAGGGTACTCTTTGACAATCAATTTACCTTTGGTCTTCTCTTTGATTTTGTCAATCTTCTTATCAAATTGTGTCTTAGATAAGTCGGGCAAGTCTTTCATAGGGATGTTCAATGTGTTTGAATCTATCCTCTCTGCAATCCTTTCCTCTGACATTTCAAGTGTGATATAAAGTACATTCTTGTTCATCATCAAGTTGGCTGATGCCATGTGACACATAAACAGTGACTTACCAACACCAGTACCAGCAAGACATATGTTTAGAGTCTTGTTGGGAAGACCACCTTTGGTAACCTTGTTGAAGTATTCCAAGTCAAATGGAAGTTTTTCTTCTTCAGTGTGGTAGAATTCGAATCTATCATCTGAGTTTTCAATGAAATCGTGACCAATGTTAGTGTCAAACGATACAGATAAAGCTTCTTTTAAAAGGTCGGGTATTTCTCCAGTCGAACGTTGGGACTTTTTGTCGATGACTTCGATACTGTCCATGACTGCAATATAGATTGCTCTATCTTGACACCATTTCTCAGTTTCTTCTACCAACCATTCGGTTGGAGTCTCTTCACTGTCCTTACTAATACTATCTACAATAGTTTTTGCGTTCGATAACTGTCCGTCATTAAGAGACGTATTGTTATCAAGATTTATGAGAAGTGCTTCCACTGTAGGTGGTTTAGTGTACTTATCGAAGTATGAAACTACTTCGTTGAACACAGTCTTCTCGTCCGACTCGGAGAAATACTCTTCCTTAAGGAATGGTATTACCTTCCTTGTAAAAGATTCACTCTGAACTAAGTTCTTCAGTATCGTCTGTTCTAGTCTCACTTGTTCCATACTTAAAATATTCCTGTGCTTTCTTCTCGAGCAGTTCCATCACATCGGGTGTGAAGTACTTCTCGGGATTATTATTAATCGTCTTTCCGAAATCGGTTTTACCTGTAGGTAGTTTAACACGAGTTCCTTCTTTTGTAAAGACGCCAAATGCAAGTGCCATGTCTAATAGACCATAGTACCTATCTAATCCTTTTTCATAAGAAAGTCTAACATCCACTATTCTATTTTCTACAGTCAATCTTGACTTTGCATTCTTACAGTGAATGATATTTCCGATTATCTCTGTCCCATCCTTCTCTTTCTTTTTAGATAGATAGATGATAGACGATGCAGCGTACTTGAGTCCACTACCACCACCCATTTCTTTCTGAGGGAACATAGAACCAATCACATCATATGTGTGGTTTGTGACAATCATAGGAACACCAACTCGACCAAGTTTCAAAGTTAGAACTCTAAATGCACCTTTTACAATTTGTGCTCGAGTCATATCCTTTGTCTCTTTACCTTCTGCAGTATCTTCGATTTCTTTGGTTGTTGATAACATACCAAGTGAATCTAAACACATCATCAAAGGTGGACGTTTGGATTTTGGGGTTTCAGCATACTTATCCAGTATACTAATCGATTGAGTTCTGAATTCTTGTACAGTAACCACTGGGACAATAATCATCCTAGAGGAATCAATTCCCCTAGATTCAATCATATCCTTTGATATTGCTGACTCAGACTCAAAGTATATAACTGCAGAATCGGGATTATCAGATAGGAATTGTTTTACTATGCCTAATGCAAAGTATGTTTTACCTGTTGCTGATTCTCCTGCGATTGCAGTAATTTTGTTGTCGGGAAGTCCACCGTATAGTGAACCACTTAATAGTGCATTGAAAATGTGACTACCTGTGTCTACAAAGGTATCAACATCTCCAGCTGCAACACCGTCCGAAACAATATTTGCATATTCGTTTCCCGATGCTTTTACTAAATCTTTAATAAATGACATAACACTTCTCCATAATGTATATCCATTATAGACTATGTTTGGGGTTTGTGCAAGGGGGTTTTAAAGTTTTTTTTCTATATTAGATAACTTTTTACCAACTTCAGACATTTTTTTGTCGAACCTAGTATGTTCCTTCATCATAGCCTTTAACTCTGACATTCCTAATTCCAAGTGGATTATGAATCCGAATATTGCACATATCATTGCAATATAGAAACAATCCATTGGTGATATAGGCACTACAATACCTCGTCAATCTGTTCTTGAGTGACGACTCCTTTCTCCATTAGAAGCTTTCTATGCTCCATGTGACGTTCTGTTGTGGTGTCTTTATTCTCACCAGTATATTCCACTGCATGATGGTCAAGAATCATTTGTTTGTTGACATTGATGACTGATTCATCTTCGTTATGAACAAATAACTCTCCAAGTATGCGTCCGAATTTTCCTTTGTCGTGACTAACGAGGGTAATATTACCTTCTGATAGAAGATGTGTAAGATGTTTTTTAGATGCTTTACCAAACAATTTCTCCACTAGGTCTCTTGTTCTTGATTCGGGTGTATCTATACCCATTAGACGCACTCTCTGTTTTTTTAGAACAGTAGAGAAGCCTAAGTCTATGTTGACATCAACTGTGTCGCCATCGACTATTTTAGTTATCGTAACGTGAAATTCACTTTGTTTAAAATATGTGGCCATGTGATTATTTAGGATAATTGTGTCTGCGATGTTCCAACTTGGTATCGTAATCAATCATTGCCTTTTTGATTGCGTCTTCGGCAAGAACAGAACAATGAAGTTTAATCGGCGGAAGGTCTAACGCATCAGCGATGTCTTTATCCTTAATTAGTTTAGCTTCTTCGATAGTCTTACCCATCATCATATCAACAAACATGGACGAACTTGCAATTGCACTTCCACATCCATAGGTTTTAAACTTTACGTCAATGATTTTTTCATCATCGTCCAGTAATAATTGCAATTGCATTACATCACCACAGGCTGGTGCGCCTGCAAGTCCTGTTGCAACATGTGGGTCGTCTTTGTCTAATCGACCTACGGAGTGTTTTTTGGGGTTCGCAAGTACTGCTTCAAATCTTTGAACTACTTCTTTTGAGTATGCCATAACGTTATTTATCCGAAAAAAGAATCTAGCGAAGCAACTGGTTCAACATTCCAGCCAATCTTTTCTATAACCACCTTCAATGGTTCTATGAATGACTTGTCGAATTGCATATCATAATCGATATACTTATGCAAGTCGAACTCCTTTGGTAGAACGTTCATAAATGATATGACGTTCTCATTGATTGGATTCGGTGTTGTGAGATAAGTGAAGTGTAGTTTCTCTCCACTCTTAATCAACTCATAACGCTTGTGAATATTCTTCTTAGTTAGATGATGATTGTAAAGTAATGCACCGCGTACGTGTATGGGTGTACCCTTTCCGTAAATCATCGATGGGTCTGCATACTGTCCTAGGTTATTACAACCCCTAGGTGAAGACATGTCTTCGGGTGGTAACCTACGGAAGTCCATACGAGCATTCTCTACGAAATCCCATAGTTCTTCTTCGTCACCTTGCATAACAATCTTGAATGCATCTGTAAGTTTACCTCTAACCCATTGTGGTGTACTGGACTTTGCAGTCTCAATACCCATCATCTTGAGTTTAGGTTCGGCTAGTCGGACTCCTTCGTTGTCGATGACGTTGAGGATGTATCTTTTCTTTGCAGTCCAAATCCCACGGTCTGCGATGACCTCTCTCCCCATCTCCATCTTTTGTTCGAAGGCATTTGTGTATTTTGCAAGTTCTTGGAAACCTTTGTCAAGAACGTCTTCCATGTGTGACTTTGCGATTGAGTCGATGAAGTTTGTAATTTTTTGTTTATCAGTCTCATTAGGCATTACCTGCTGTATCAGTTTGTCTAGTGTAATATAAACAGAATCGGTATCCATTGCAACAACATAGTCTTCATCTGTCTTAAGTGTGGTATTTAACCAATCATTGATTGTCTTCTCTGCATGTTTAATAATCAGCTGACCCGACAATGTGATTGCCTCTGCAAGTTGTGGGTCAAAGAATGCAAAGTATTGGTTTGCCAAAGCACCATATGCTGAGTTCAAAGCAATCTTCCTAACCTGTTGGTTATTGTAAGAACGTTTGATTAATGTGTTGAGTTCGTTCTTACGTTTCCTATCTGTACAAGTTTGTAGTTCCTTCTGATACCCAATCATTTTACCCTTCCACATCTTACGTTCGTCATAGAACTTCTGCATAAGTTCGGGAAGGAATCCTTGTTTATCGTTTGAGAACCTAGCCCCGTTTGGTGTGATACCGAGTGCGCCATCAACAATCGTTTCCTTGTTGAATAATTTTTCTACGGATGTATCGGTCAATCCTCTCTGCATTTTCTCGGGTGAGATATTGTACTGCATGATGATATGTGGATACAGTGAGTTCAAATCGAATGAGACAACCCATTCATGTTTACCCACGATAGGTTCTTTGACATATGCACCTTGGATTCTATCACCTTTTGTTTGTGACAGCTTCTGTGGTGGTGTTGCAATTTTCTGTTCCTTCAGAAAGTTATAGATGATTGTTTCCCAATACTTAACCATACCAAAAGTGTCGTTGTAATTACACTTAGCATTGTAAGACATTGCAAGAATCAATTCCATCAAACCTAGTTTCTCCTCTAGGTCTTCTACCAAGGTAACATCCTTTACGTTGTAAGCAAGGAACTTGGAATAATTGTTTCTGTATAGATGGTGAAGAGAACCTTCCTCTTCATATGATATCTTTGATTTACCTAGTTCCACATTTGCAATGTGGTCTAGTCTGTATGACTCTTGGTTTACAAAAGTATGTTTTTTGTAAAGCTCTAGGTAATCAATGACATTGATTCCATACAGATTAAAGACCTGTTGGGTAGAACCCCAGTTGGTCTTGAACTCTCTGACATCACACATGTTCCATGGTGAAAACTTTCTATGTGATTCCGAACCGAATACTCTGTCCACACGATTACAAAGGTAAGTGATGTCAAAAGTATTAACGTTCCAACCAGTAATGATGTCGAACTTTTCTTTTCTCCAGTACTTGATGAACTGTTCAAGTAGGTCTTTCTCATCCTGTGCTTCATGATAATGTACGGAAGCTGGTGCTTCGTCCCACGGCCCAATTCCGAATGTATGAGCCATAAATCTAAAAGGTTTGATGGTGATTGCGTTTACTTTTTCCAAAGCTTGCATGGGTTCGGGAAACCCATCTTCACATTCACACTCAATATCTAGTGTTGCAATCTTGATAACTTTTGGGTCATACTTGATGTCCCCTTGAAACTTATCAGCAATGTATGTATAGATGTATCTATCATACCCATGGATTTCCATCCCTGCTGTTCCAGCAAACTTCTCTCGGAACTTTCTTGCACCACCCATTGAACTGAGATTAACAGCCTCAAGGTTCTTCCCATCCAATGATTTGAATGCAGAAGGTTTTTTGGTTGGGACGTAATGATTAGGACGGTAGTCCACAGACATTTGAACCTGTTTCTTACCTTGATAACCTTTTACGAGTATTTTGTCGCGAGTTCGACACACATTAGTATAAAAATCCATACTGTTATTATAACAGAAAGAGGTCTATTCTACAAGTGTTTTTTTGGTTGGATGTAGTAATTCTTTTACTGATTTTAGCTTATCTTGAGCATCTGCAAGTTTCTCAACTTCTGCATCTACTGCCTGAACGATATCAGAATGTTCTCCGATACCTGCTGGGTTTTGTTGGTAGACTTGAATGTTTGCAGTGTGTACTGCAATATCACCTTCGTACTTCTTTTCTAATGCTCTTAATATATCTGCCACTTTATTTATTTCCAGTTAACACCTTGTAGTTTTGTGCAAGGTTTGGTCTAGGTTCAAAACAAGACACTACTCTGACTTTAGAAATCTTAAAAGTATAGTCCTTTGCATAAGGTATCCATGGAGCTAAACCAACTTCCATTTGACCACCTTGAATCTCAACAATACAAGCATGTGCTTCTTCTACTACGTACTTGAATAATTTTTCTGTCACTTTACCAATAACGACATCTCCGTTTTCTAAACGGAGACATTTGATAGGGTTAGACATTTAGTACTGACTCCTGTAATTCAACTGAACGTCTTCCGACTTGTCTGAACCAACGAGAGTCTTCCATTTCGACTGCCATTTTTTTCCAGTCTTCTGATACAACTGCTTTCCACATGTTGTTGAACTTACCAAAACGACTTCCACCTAAGTTGAATGTCATGTTGACTAGTACATGTTGAATGTCTTCGGGTAAAGAATAGAAATCCTTTCCACCTTTTGATTCAAACACATGGATTGTTTCATCTACGTGTTTATCAAAATCTGCTTCGTAGTATGCATCTACTACTGATTGTGATACTGGAGTTCCTGCTGGTTGTCCATGTTCTGCATCACCTTCTTTAATTAGATGTCCAACACCAAGTGTTAGATATCCTAATGAGTCTGCGTATACTTCAAGTACCTCGCCCTCATGACGCTTAATTTGTGCTTTCAATACTTCTTTATTCATTGATTAATCCTTACTGTTATGCTGGGTCGGGTGGAGTATCAGTCTTCTCTACCCATGTGTAAGTTGAGTAGACTACTTTAAGTTCTTCAACAAGGCCTTCTTCACAGGAGAAAATATACATTTCCTGTCCTTCCTCTACCGTGTCGCTTGTTAATCTAAATTTATGATGTTCTAGTGCCATCTTCTTTCTCCCTCTTCATTTGTTCCTCGACAAGTTCCATTAATATGTCACCCATGAGGTCGTTTAATTCACTATTATTTAGGAGTTCCTCAAGTCCAATATCCGTCTTTTCCTGGCCATGTGGAAATCTTCTTATAGTTCTTGTGAAGTTAATATTTGGTTTACCTTCTTCGAATTGTATCTTACCATATTGGTATACAAGTCCGTCCCATTCTCCACCTGTTAGTTCGATGGCTGCATCATCCTCATTGGGATTCTCTACGACCATGTAGACTTTCTTATGAAATAATTCTGTCATAAATCTCTTCCTCAATTTTCATAGATGATTCTATGCAATCGTTATCACGAATCTGCAATTGTCCTAGTAGATTCATGTTTGTTAATATGTTGTTTATCTGACTCCGTCTCCCCTTCAACCACACTTCGGACTGTGTGTCTCCACGTTCTGCGTGACGATTGTGCTCTTCCGATAACTCTACTGTTAGTACGTAAACGCGTGCTTCGTGATTGTCTATTAACCATTCTATATCCTTACCTCGAAAGTATCTATCACCTTCGATTAATACATGTTTATATGCAATGTTCATTGCTTCAATGAACTCTCTGAACTGTGGTATAGAGCCATGAGAAAGTTTATCAGTTCCACCAAAGGTTTCCCCTTCGGGGTATTGACCGACTACCAATATGTCACCATGTTCTTGACACTTAAATAGTTTCATTGGTTCAACCAATTTAGGTTCGTCCAATCTAGAGATAAGTCTTCTCATAAGAGTCGACTTGCCTGAGCAAGGTACACCACCGACCATGAATATCATTTAAAAGAAACCGTCCAGTGAACCTTTCTCTTCATACTTTCCAGCATGAGGGCCAATAGGATTCTCTGATTTTCCAGCTCTCCCTTTAGTTGCAACATGTTCATCACAATATGCAACACATGATAATCTCACTCCTTCACCAGTGATAGGTGATACACCGTGCAATTCATTTGAATCTGCAATCAGTACGTCTCCATCATCTGCTTCAATAGCAATACCATATCTAGGGAAACATAAGTATGCACCCCCAAATTCTCCAATACGGAAGACACACATAGTTGTCATTCCGAACTCTAAATCTTTACCATCCAAATGTGCAGACATCTTTGCAGTCCCACCAGTTGAATATTTGTTTGCAGATAACGCTGTCATAGGAGAACCACCAATGTGGTATTTCTCTTCTATACATTCATCTGCAAATGTTCTTTGCATATTCCATATCTCGGGAACTGCAGTCTTTAGTGCTTGTTCATTGACGTTAGCAATCTGTGATAGGATTTCAAACTTTTCTTTGTTTGCTTTCTTGTCCATCCATCCACTGCCCTTAATCATTCCTGTGAATCTGCCACGTTTATACCCGATTAGAACGGAATGAATCTCATTTGCTTCTGCAATACGATTGAACTCACCGTTCTTCTTAAGTGGATAATAACTGTTTGGAGTTCTTAGGACATAGTCTTTACCTTCGATTAATCCTTTTGCTTTCATTTCTTCGTGGTTGATAGGCCCGGCTGCATTTGCTCTCATTGTAGATGTATCATCAATAGAAAACAATGTGTCTTTAATTAAATGATACTGGTCACCTTTGTATGCTCTCTTTACAATACATGCAAGTAGTGTTTCACCCATGAGTGTACCATGAGGCTTATAAATTTTGATGATGTCGTCTTTAACATCTATAGATGATATAACAGTATCGTAAGAATCTTCATTGAGATACTTACCATTCCATTTGTCGAAGGTTTCTTTAAACCCTAAGTCTGTCTTTGCAGTAAATTCCATGGTTCTAATATTTGTCCTTTGATGTTTTCAACTAAGTAGTACATACATAATGGTGCTACCATCAATCCAATTCTTGCACCCTTGTCGTTGTAATCACCAGTCATTTTATAATCATTTGGTAGAGTCATTAATCTCACCATTTCTTTTGGTGTGTAAATTCTTTTACCACTATGGTGGAAATGATTACCACCCATAAACTTTGGTTGACAACCCTGTTCAGTTAATGAATGAGCTGGTAGATGTTTAGGAACTATTCTTGACATGTAGTAAGAATGCTTTTCATCTTCGGGTTGTATGTGTCCGTTCTTAATCTGTTCTTGGAACCATGGTTTAACAATGTGGTCTCCAATAGATGTGTATGCTTGATTGTCTCTTTGTTTAAGAACTTCTGCAACTCCAGTACATGGGCCACAACCTTCAAACTTCTCATCGGGATGCACATCGAATCCATTTACCCAGTGTCCTTTTGATGATTCATCCATTGCAGTTTCTAAATATTTTGCATCTGTAATATTTTCTTCATCAGTTTCTAAGTCTGAAATTGCATCTTCAATAGATGCAAATTCTTTTACTGGGTCGGGGAAGACTGAAGACATACACATCCAAGGCATTCCAATACCTTCGAGTACATCATCACGTACACCAACCATGAATACTCTTTCTCTCTTCTGAGGTACACCATGCTGATGTCCCTTCATGATTTTCCAAGTCACTGAGTATCCTAGTGCTTCAAAATCGTTTACCATCTTGTTTAGATGGTCTCTTGCATAGTCCATTGAAAGACCTTTCACGTTCTCACATACTATAACTTTAGGCATTAACCCTTCGGCAATCCTAATCATTTCCCATGTTAGGTCTTCAATGTTCTGTTGTTTCATACCATATGCCATCTTCTCTTGGTTCCATCCTTCTTTCTTGGAACCTGCCATAGAAAATGGTGGACAAGGTGGTGACCCATCCATGATATCTAATTCGTATTTCTTAAGTCCACTAAGCTCCATGATACCTTCTGCAGTGACTTCTTTGATGTCTCTACATTCGTGTACTGTGTTAGGGAAGTTTTCTAGGTAGGTGTCAACATGTAACTGTTGGAATTCGTTCATGTAACGAACGTCACCACCTGCTAGTTTGTAACCACATGAAGAACCCCCACCGCCTGCAAAGAAAGTAATGTAATTAAACTGTTTACTTTCACTGTTACGGTGAAGGTCTTCTAGGTTGTATTGAAAATATTTATTATCACTCATCATGACTCCATTATACTATATTTAGCACAATTAGAATAGAGTGTTTTAAAGATTTTCTAATAGATTTTCGGGTGTGGAAATCTCATAAGGGTCTGACTCTGCATTGTCTTGATAGCCATCTTCGATGAATGCTTTTTCAATTACACCATCATTAACAACTACTGCATATCTCCAAGACCTGTATCCAAAACCAAGATTTGATTTAGAACATTCTGCACCAATCAAGTGAGTGAACTCACCGTTACCATCGGGAAGAGGGTAAACGTTTTTGATACCTAATGATTCGAACCATGAGTTCATTACGAATGTATCATTAACTGATACACAGTAAATCTCATCAATACCTTTCTCTTGGAACTTCTCAAAGTTCTCATCGAAGCCAGGCAACTGTTGAGTTGAACATGTTGGTGTAAATGCGCCAGGCAATCCAAATACAATTACTCTTTTACCAGCAAACTGTTCTACAGTGTCTAATGCTACAAATTCACCACCGACTCTCTGTGGTAGGATTACTTCGGGTACTCTAGTTTCCCCTTCAATAATTTCCAATCCCATTCTTCTTTCATCTGTCATAATCTATACTCCATAATAATAGATACACCTATTATACAACATAACAGGTGTATCTGTAAGATGGTTTTTTAAGAAATTTTGATTTCTTGAGGTTTGTCTTCTTCGGGTATTACTCTCTCAAGTGATACGCTTAGAATACCATCCTTCATGTCTGCACCTTTAACGACAATATCGTCTGCTAGTGTAAACTTTCTAGTGAAATTTCTAGAAGAAAGTCCTTGATGGACGAACTCCCTTGCATTTCCTTGGTCTTTCTGATTACCCATAACGATAAGAACTTCTTTCTCTTTTGAGATTGAAATTTCTTTCTTATTGAATCCAGCAACTGCAAGTTCAATTTGGAAGTTTTCCTCATCTACTTTTACAATATTGTAAGGTGGATAGTTAGAATTAGATTGTACATCTGCACGTTCTAATAGTTGAAGAGTTCTGTCGAACCCGATTGCGAATGGAAATTCTGTTGTGAATTTTCCGAAGACATCATTGAAATGTGTCATAGTTTTTCTCCTTTATTAAGCAAGTTTATAATATGTAACCTCTAATGAGCATTACAATGGTATTTATAACACCATACTACTATTATATGGGTTTTTTCTGAAATTTCAAGGGGGTTTTATCTTTTATTGCAATATTTTTTTGCATTACTTATTTGTTGAACATTATTTACAACCACTACAGACATAAGAATGTTCATCCAGTCGAATGTATCTGAAGTCAATCTGTCTTCTCTTCTATCTATTTCTATAGCAGGTAATAGAATTGCAGTCTTAACTGCGAACATTTTACCTACTGAAGGAGACTCTCCTACAAGTGGATTTAGTTCTTTCACACAATCGTATTTAAGTCCACGATATGTTGTGTAGATATCTGCAAGTTGTAGGGTATAGAATAAAGTCCAATCAAACGTATTAGGTAATTCAGATGGTGTAAACTGTAACTGGTTCAGATTTTCCTTTGACTGTGATTCTATCAACTTCAGAGAATGCTCTAGATGGACACTGTCGATATGTTGCTTCGCCCAACAGCACGTCCACCCCATCATAATTTCGTGTTTGTCCTTCGAGTCTAGCACCAAGGTTGACGGCATCTCCAATGACGGAATAGTCAAATCTAAGTTCTGACCCCATGTTTCCAACGATGCACTCACCAGTGTTAATACCAATGCCAACATTGATAGGGGGAAGACCGAGTGGTTTGAGTTCTTCATTGAGTTCCTTGGTAGCAATTAGTATTTCTTCTGCAGACTTGACTGCCATCTCGGCATGGTTCGGACAGTCCATTGGAGCATTCCAAAAACTCATTATACAATCGCCCATGTATTTGTCTATAGTTCCACCATTATTTAGAATTATCTTAGTCTGTAAGTCCAAGAATCTGTTAATCAATTCTACCAATCCTTCGGGGTCATCATTCTTCATGAACGCTTCACTTATTGGGGTGAATCCACATATGTCCATAAACATGAAGGTAAGTTCCTTTCTATCTCCACCAAGTTTCAATTTTGATGGGTCTTTTTGGAGCTCTTCAATCATGTCGGGGGATAAATACTTTTGGAACTGCTTCTTAATCTGTTGTTTTTCTTGATATGTAATGTAGTACTTGTTGAAAGAAGCATGTCCGAACACCACCAAGGAGGCAATCGATGAGAAGAAGGTATCGAAAAGAACGAGCTCTGAAGTCCAAATATAATAACTCCCGCCAATCTGGCATCCTACAAGCAATAGACTCCCTACCCCCGAAAGAAGTGTGGGAGCTTTGTAGACCAAACCCAATATCGTTATTAGGACTAACAGAAGAAGAACGGATTCTAAGGATTCAAGATAGTAGGATTGTTGTATTTGAACTCCTGTCAAAACGGTTTGGAGCAGGTTTGCTTGCACTTCGTGGGGATACATTACTCCCCTTGGGGTTGAAACTGGATTATTCAAACCCTCAGCTGTCAGACCCCATACAAGAATCTTATTCTCAAAATTAGATTCGGGTAGGTCAACTGCAGATATTCTATGGAATTTATTCCAATAGGAAACCATTACGTCTGAAGTTGGAGTTGTTGTAATAGGTTTGTCTCTCCCCATTCTAACCCATTCAACTCCAGCTTCGGGTGTAATCTTAGTTTGATAAGACGGCTGGTCACGTAAGGCACGTAATGTCTCTAAAACTAGAGATGGATATACCTGTCCGTTTGCAGTAACCATAAGGGGTACAGACCGCGTAGTCCCATCAAAATTAGGTGTCCCAGTGACAGCTGGAGTAGCCGTTACAACTCCTATACCGTAAGTGTTTTTAGCAAGTATTGGAATGGGTTGGACTATCCCAGTGAAATTCCACAACCAATTCTTTGCATCTCCACCACCAAAAGTAGAGTTACCTACGAATGGTAATGCACCTGTATCTTTTTGAATTGTTGGAGCAGCTCCGAGGATTGTAAGTCTATTGACTAACCCCTCAGCAAATAGATTGTCTTGTGAAGGGTCTCTATCACTTTCCGAAAAAAGAGTAGAGAACAAATGAGTGTTAGAGTAATGAGTGTTAAGAAGAATGTCACGGTAAATACCACGGCGAATAGGATACTGTCCAAAAGTCTCAAGACTCTTCTCATCAATATCAACAAGTACGATGTCATCGACATAGAATTCACCCTGTTGTTGGTGAAGGTAATCAAACCACGACCATGAGATGTTTTCAACAAAATAAGGATTCCATATCTTTAGAGCAAAGATTGCTACGATTGTTATTAATACTGATTTCCACGAAAACATTTTATGAGAATTTCTTCTGTACCCATTTAAAGACTGTATAAATGGATAGACCATAGAATGCAAGTACAGACATGGGCAATGCTATGTACGCAAGTTCCCATGGTGATAAAAACAGAACTTCCCAACCAAAATTTATAGCTGCCTCAACGTCACCCAAAGGTTCAAGTGTTGCTGGCAATGCAATTTCATTCTCTTCAAAGAGGTCTAGTATCTCATTAAACTGTTCTTCAGTATAACACTCGTAAAACTCGGGTGGGCATTCTGCGTTCATTCCTGTGTTACCGATAATGTACAACCATTAGAAGTCTGACAGTTTTGTGTTAGATTATAAATTTGATTTGTGGAACTATCTTGCAATAGGTTTAAAGTTGTTGCATAGTTTCCTTGAAGTGTTATTGTTGAAGTGTGACTTCCACTACCTTTCTGTGTAACATTAGTGACGGAGTTATCGCTGTTTCCATAATAGTATGTGGTTGAAGTGTGACTTCCACTACCCGATTGAGATAAGTCGTGGTCTACACCATCGACATGAACGTCTATGTTGTGTAGGTGTGTTCCATTTTGATACACATCCACCTCATTATTATTACCCCATATGTGTCTACCATATGTTGCACCACCAATCTGTTCTACGTTTTCAGTATTATTGGTTCCATCTACATCACCACCCCAAGCCTTTCCCGACCCCCAATAAGAGACCCAAGAAATGGAATTACCATTACCTGTTTGTGTAAAGTTGAATGTGTTGCCACCGTGAGCAAAAGAGAAATCAACTTTGTTGTTGTAACCTGTTTGAATTATAGAGAGGTCTACATCACCACTCTCAACTTGTTCAACATGGACATGATTTTCGTCTGCCCATGTCGACAAGCTTATCAATAAAGTTAATAATAAACTTTTCTTCATATCATATTCTTCTTAGAATAACCATAAAAATACTAAACATAAGACAACTCCCTCACCGAATGCTAACCACAACATGTGGTAATCATCCAATCTCATAGCTTTCTGAAACCCAAATAATTGTGCTTCATGCCATGCACGGAACTTTTCTATAATATTCATATATTCTCCTAGTTTGTTTGTGTGATAGTAATATTTATAGACGAACCATCACCCACTTGTATTAGTGACTCCTTTTCGTCTGTTATGGTTCTAATGGATGCTTGTGCAAACATTGGTAATCTAATGGAAATAACTCCATTAACTTCCCTGTAGAACCATATCTGGCCCAGACCCTTGTCTACAATTGTATTGTATTGAGTGTCTTTGTCAAACCCCGAACCTGTTCCTTGAATACGAACACTTCCGAATGCTTGTCGTTCTCTATCGATACCAACCTTACGGTCAATCTCTAAGACAACGTCCAGTAAATCTTGTAAGAAATCGACATCTAATAAATCTCTATCGAGTTCTGTATATTCTAATTCATCATCTTCGAAATAGTCTTCTTCTAAATCATTGAACTCTAGGAAGTCTACGTCTAGAATATTACTACTATCATTCTCTGAACCACTTTCTTCTGATATCTGTTCTGTCACCTCTTCGGGTGGAGATACAATGAAGTAGTTATCAATTAGATTGGGTGTAATCCCATTCACTACAACTGGTTTTGTAGGTGAATCATCATAAGTTGAAACCATTGTTGTCTGATATGCTTCATTCATGGTCACCGAACCACCAGCATTACTTACTACAATTTCTCCCGAGGGAGCACCCCATTTATCGGGGAGCAGAATTATCAATGACCTTCCGATTTCATCAATACTAGTTGTGAAATCTGTGCCTCTGACTGTTATCTGTGCAGTAGGTGTAGTTATATTTATGTTCGCTTTGTTTATTTTACCACCAAAACCCGAAGCAAATCGAGCGGTGCCTTGTGCCATTCTTATGGCCATCTTTGACTTGGATGGGTCGGGGTCATAGTAAACCTCGTCTATCCAAACTTTGGAGTGTTCTGTTAAGTCTAGTTCCTCGTCTCCTTGGAACTGAATTTTCATTCTTCCATTCTGAGTTTGTGCTGTATCATACATTAGCACTTCAGGCATCTCAGATGCTGAGATGACGGTAGTCTCACCGTCTCTCTGCAACCCAGCGTATCCTGTTTGTTCTGTAATCTCACCTATTGGTTCACCATGAAGTGAACCAATAAGTAAAAGATTAATCGTTATCGTCTTTTTGAACGATGTCAATATTTGCATTAGAAGTCACGAAAGTCACATCGATAATACCACTACAAGATTGTCCAGTTGGGCATCCTGTATCTGAACCACTCTTCTGAATGATGTCGATATCATTACTTGAACCAGTTAAGATTGCAGTAATGCTGTTATCAGTTGCATCTGATTGATTAGTGTTAATGTCATTAGATGAACCTGTAACAGTCCAGTTCCAAACAGCATTGTCACTATCTATCTTAGTAGTGAATATGTTTGATGAACCAGCAACTACTAAATCCCAGTTAAGGTATTCAGCACTAGCATCTGCACCAATATCAATATCAAATGTATTAGACGAACCTGTAACAGTACCTAACATATTTAACTCGTCAGCACTATTTTGACCAATGTTCCAGTCCATAACATTTGAATCACCAGTGAAGGTGAGGTTTATAGTTGCTGAGTCAGCAATCATAGGCCCGAATAGTTTGTTACTGTCTCCAAATTGGACAAGTGTAAACGTATTAGATGCACCAGTTAAAACCATATCAGCAGATGTTCCCGAGAAATCATCTAGACCAACTTTGTTTCCATATCCTTTCTGTGTAAAATCTAGTACTAAACCAGTACCACTTTGATTCAACCATATTTCATTGTCGTCTGCTCCAGCAAATGCTGTAGTAGAAAACCCTAATGTTAAACATAATGTAATGAATAATTTATTCTTCATTTTGTTTATCCTCTATTTGATGTCCCTCGTTTCTTCCATGAGTTCCGTGTGGATGTCGATGACCATCTTTAATTACCCAAAAACTTCTATCGTGTCCTTGGTATATTAGTTCTAAGACAGCTAGTTCAATTGCAGAACGAGTTGCTTTCGTAACTCCTTCATTCGCTGCTATACCGTCTTCCATTTCCACCAACTTCGTATCCATATCCACGAAGCGGAATACATCATAACCACCGCCTGTACTTAAAATCGTCTTTGTAGTCTGTACATTTAGTAAAATTTCACCAGTTAAAGTTGATATTCCTCTCAACGATACCGTGACAACATCTCTACGATAGGAAACACTTGAACCAATACCTAAGTATCTTGCGCCTCGCCCACCACTTTCAATGTTTGTATCATAACCAATTATCCCACCGTCAAGTAGGATACCAGCAAACAAGAGAGGTTGAATGCCCGTTGGAGCATCCTCATTACCTTCCTGTCTTGCAAAGTCTTCTCTAGTAGAACGAATGATTTGTCTCTCTCTTACAAGTGCGTCTAAACTTGTACGTTCTACTACTCTAAACCATTTACCTTTTCCAGCAGTCTTAAGTGCATCAATTAAAAATGATTCTGCACCTTGTGTGACTGCAGTAGAGAATGATGCAATGTTATCCATTCTCTTCCTTTGTCCTGTCTTATCTAAGAACCCATACACTGCAACTACTGGCATATTGTCAGCAGGTGGTAAGTCTGCAAGTTCTTGGTACGTAGGTATATTTACTACTTCTGCCTGTTCGACACATTCACCTACTCGTTCCATAACCAATGATGTACAGGAATCCGTCATGCTTGGTATGGCAGCACACCCGCTGATGAGCAAGACTAACAGTCCTACTATTCCTAAGTTTTTCATTTAAAAACTACCAGTACCGATTGGTATATCTAAAGTTGTAGTTGTTCCATCACTTGCTACAATGGTTAGACGAATGAATTCCACACCGTCTTCTCCAACCATCTGTTCGTATGTAACTGTATTACCTTCTATAGTGAAGACACCGTATGTTACAGCTTCACCGTTAGAGAACATATTCTCTACTAATTGTTTTGCAAGTTGAGCATAGATTCTGCTCTCTACGTTCCTTAAAAATTTGGCAAGTGTCGTGTTATTTGCTTCTCTATCTGCCTTTGCAATTGCATCTTCAACGTCTTGTGCTATCTTATCACGTCTTGATTTCTCTTGGTTCTCAATGGTAAGATAATGTGCTGATTGACCTACCCCATTAAAACTAGGACTCTTAAATCCAAATACAATTTCATCTGCATTTACAGACATACACATCATCATTAAAATTATACTACTTACTATTCTCATTTTTAGCTGCCTCTTTCTTAGCGTTCTCTTTATATTCGAGAACTACGTCTACCTTTTGTTGGAGACGAATCAAATCTTGGTCTAACATTCTGACTTGGTCGATGACTTTTATTAGTGCAAAATGTTGCTTCTCAATTTCGGGTTCTAGCTTCTCACCTACAAACCACCAAATGTAATAGATGAAATAACCCAACCCAACTGCCATAACGATTGGAAATCCGTAATCACTTATTACCGCTACAAGACTTTCCATTAGATGAACAATAACCCTAACAGAAATCCTATGTTGAGACCCAGTGAACACATGAGAACAAAGTCCCTAGTAAATGTGTATTCAACCATTACTATTTCATTTCTCATTAGTCACGTCTCACATCTAGTTTTCCATCTTCTATAAAATTTTCTGCACGTGCTACACGTTCTATATCGGGACGGAGTTCCAATGCAGCGGAAACTAGCATGTCAATCTTAATCATTTCATTTGACATGGTTCTTGCACGGTTCTCTAGTGAGTTGCAAAACATTGTTAACGTTTTAATGTCGTCAACTACGCCTTCTAGAATTTGTTTGATGACTATGAAGATAAAAAATCCCATCACAAGGCTCCCTGCAATCGGGGCTCCCACTTCACCTATCAAAACAAATATATCATTCATGCAATTATTTATTCTTTTCACTTTCTTATACGCCAAAAAAAGGGACTCTTTTGAGTCCCTTCTCAAGACATCGTAAAGAGTTATTTCAATTGTTCACGAATTTCGCTGATGACTGCAGCCTTTGCGCCAGATTTCTTAACCTTAAGGTTCTTCTTCTCTGCAAGTTCTACCAATTGATTCTTAGTTAATTTTTTTAACTCTGAAACCGTTGGTGCCTTTGGCTTGGATGGTGTAGTCTTCTTAGATACTGAAGATTTTTTCTTCTTATCTTTGACAACGAAAAACACGAATGCAACAGCCAGTATTGCTACTATTACTATTCCGTCCATAATGTTCTCCTAATTAAATTACTTATCAAGTAATGGGTTCTTGTCCTTTGCTTTACCTATTGCTAGAGCAAAGACTTCTATGTATTTATAGCACTTTGCCCAAAGAGCATCGTCTTTTGGTGTGTCCGTCATCATTACAATGACTGAACATATAGAAATAATCGCTGGTATTGCTGACATGAATGCCCAAATACTACTTATAAAATCCCACATATGTTTTCTCCGTTAGTTGTTAACAGAGGTATTTATCTATTTAGACCCACCAATAGAGTATTTTGTGGTCAATTTCCAGTTGGTTTTCTCTTTGTATGGAATGATTTTGATTTGGGATAGGGGTGCAGTAGGTTCTACTATCTTAGAAGGGTCAACCAAAGTAATGAGTTTCCATTGTTCTAGAAGCTTACAGATAGTATTTCTTCTACCAATATCAGACTCATCTATGTTTGTAGGTTTACCATCGAGTTTGAACAACTCTTTGAAGTGAGTGATGTAGTAATGACCACGCTTATGTAGGATATGACATGATTGGAATAGTTCCTGTTCTCTTCTAGACGCAACACCTATGCGTGATAGTGTTTCCCTTATCTTTAGGAAATCATCTTTTTCGGGGAAGGTTACTTCGACTAATTCTGAAACTATTTTTTCTTGTGCATCATCCATTGTTATTACCACCAGTATTCATTCTGTTTTTCAACTCACGTAATTCTTTATCAGATAGAAGCGTATAAAGTTCTTTAGCTTCTCGGGTTGACATCTGATAATATTCTTTTACGACATCGAGTTTTTTACTAACATATGGTTTAGACCACTTAGAAAATCTTTGTCGTTTTCGTAAAGTATTTAGGAAAAACACATATTGAAGACGGTTGTCTACACCGTGACGACAATTCATTTCGTTAGTAAAGAAAACAGAATCTTGGTGGTAAGACAAAGATTTGTTTATTAGGAATGGTTGATATGCTTTCTCTTCGATATCATCAACCATGATATCAGTTTTATCGGAAGAGACCGACTTGACAAAATCGAATGGATTCCGTTTTTGCATCTTAAGTATTTCTTATGTAAGAATCGAGTAGTTCTTGACCACTAAGAGCTTCACCGAAGTAAATAATCTCACCGCTTGACTTTATTGTTCTTTGTACGACACCGTTGTTGTATTCAACGTCCAGTACTGAACCATCATTACGTCTAGTGTCGTACCACATTGAAGTGAATGAATGTGCATGGATGGATTTAACACCACTAGCCCATTCTTCAGCTTCTAGTAATAGTCTTTGTCGTTCTACTCTCTCGTTATGTTCTGTCATTTGAACTTACATTCTCCCATGATTTCAGTTAGACAAGCAACAAAGTTTATCTCTGAATCCATTGCAAATGCAGACTTGTATTGATAGTCTGCAATAATTAACACACACGCTGGAATTGATTGGGGCTCCAATTGTAATTCTAACGCATTGAAAACTTTTCTGAATAATGTATTAAAGTCATTATCTGAATTAGTACCAACCCATTTTCTCATGGCTGACCAATTCTTTTCTTTGATGTTATTAATCAAGGGGGTTAACTTCTCTTCGGAGAGAGTTGAAATTAACCCACTATCAATAACACCACTTGCACCGTATCGTTGAATCTCATTGAGGACTCTTCGAAAATCGGGGAAGAATTTCATGATGAGTTCTGCAAGAACTCTTTCATCGGCCTCAATGTTTTCTTGTACACATATTCGTATACATCTATCCAACATCTGTTGTGCAAGTTGTGGTTTTAGTTTTGGTGTGATACCAAAATCAATAACTGTAGTTCTAGAATGTAATGGTGGAATAATCCTATTCTTGTAATTACATGTAAAGATAAATCTACAGTTGGATGAGAACTCTTCTATAAAGTTTCTCAAAGCTGGTTGAACTGAGTCTGCAGAAATGTAATCTGCTTCGTCAAGGATTACGACCTTTGCACCACCCGATAATGAAACCGAAGATGCAAAGTTCTTAATCTTTGTTCTGAGTGTGTCAATCAAACGTCCTTCATCAGAACCGTTGATTACTATAAAGTCTGCATCGAGTTCGTTACACAATGCTTTTGCAACTGTCGTTTTACCGACACCTGCTGACCCACACAATAATAGATTAGGTACTTCTCCATTCTTGACAAATTCCTTAAAGGTATCTTTAAGTTCCTTTGGCAGTATCGTCTCTTCAATTGTTTGCGGACGATACTTTTCTACATAGAGAAACTCATTCATAAGAACAAACCCCCCACCGAGTTTGCAGTGCAGTCCACCCAATGATGAGTGGGGACTACTCCCGCGTATATTGCAGAGACTGGCACAATATTCACACTACTATTATATAGGTTATACATTGTATTTGCTATCTGGCTCCAGTGCAATAAAATACTCTAAGTCTACATCTGCATTATTGAAATGAGATATACCTTTTGATGATACTTGAACATCATAGTTACCATCTAGAATTTTAAGATTCTCCATCTTGAAATTCATTTCATAAGATGTCCCATCACTTTCTGCTTCTACAATTCTTGAGAATGTATTAGAAGTAGGACTCTTCTTATCTGTAACAACTAATGTTACTGTAGTACCATCTGATTTGAGAATCAAATCATTAACACCTAGAACAGCTGCAGCTTTCTTAAGGTCGGTCAATAGTGTTGACGTTACTTTGAAAGTAATCTCTGCCTCTGGCATGGTTATCATCTTCTCGGGTGCAGTTACCATACCTTCCGCTGCATAGAAATATGCAAGAGAGGAATTGTTATCTGCCACAGACAATGAGGAATCATTGAATTGGAAGTCGGGGTCGTCCATTAAAGACGTTGCACCTAAGAATTCTGGCAGGTTGTAGATACTGAAGTCTTGAGGAAAGTCCTCAGCCACAGTTGCTACTGCAAGAATGTTTTTCATATTGGAAATAGTTTCCAGTTTGTTGCCTGTTTTGACTCGAATGCCCGAGTTGATTGTTGAGAAGTTCTTTAGAACATCCTTCGTATCATTACTAATTTTCATCACTAGTTAGTCTCCTTATAGGTATCGTGGTTGTACAATGCAAGGAATCCATAGTGGATAACCTTGAGAAGGTCAGCACGATTATATCCGCCCTTCTTGCCGTATCGTTGTGCATATTTCATCACGTTACCGATACAAAATCCTTCACCGTGTCCACCGTCCATGATAAACTCAGTTGCCTGAAACTTATCTTTGGAGTAGTGTTCACCGTATGTCTTGTCTACGTAGAGTTTGAACTCTTTGAGCAGCCTCTCTTCGTTGTATTTGTAATCTATTTGTCTTGGCATGGTTCTATTATACTACCCTTGTTCTGATTGTGCAATAGTGTTTTCTAACAAAGTTTTCTTTTGTATAGGGTTTATTTCTCTATACATTATATTGTATCCACTTCCACCTTGAGCTTGTATAAGCAAATTCATATTATCTAATTTTTTCTCAAACTCAATTTTATTTTTTGCAAAATTGTTCCAGTATTCGATTCCAGTGTGATAATATAATACCACTAAATCTTTCTTAGACCTTACGGCTTTAGAAGATAAGGACTTAGACCATTCATTAAAGAATCCTCTTAACATTCCACTAGAAGTTATAATGCAATGTGTAGTTTTGTCCTTGTATTCATTGTTTGCTTCTTCTTGAGCAGCTGCTTTTGTGGTTTTAACAAATTTCTCATTTGGTGCAAGGCCACTTGGTTTTAAAAGCTGTTTCTTTATTTTAGCCTTCAATGATTTTAAGTCGTTAGAAGAAAAACCATGTCTTTTTAATTTGACAGTCACAACTGGGTCGTCATGCTTCTTATTATTATCTTTACAATATTGAACGATAGTGTTGACGATAGTTGTAGTGTCTTGAGCTTTAGGTTTAAAGTCATGTTCTGCATTATCTAACTGACCAATCTCTTGGAGTTCAGTCTCAATAAGTTTTGACCACATTGATTCGGGTATAAAAATAACTGGTAAAGTTATATCAGAGTCTTCACCAAAATATTTCTTACCAGCTGCACATGTATGGTTTTTACTAAGTCTTGTGTGTTTACCCTTTCCTTTAAAGTTCTCTAGAACAATCAAGTGTTTCTCAGATAGTTCTCCAGTCCAAAAGGAAGGGTCGTCCATTAATTTGTCATATATTTTTTTGACATGTGAAGGGTCAACTCCATCTTCTTCTCTAACTTGATATGTATCCCACCCAAGTATTTCTTTTAAAGCGTAATCACCAGTTTCATAAAATTTACTTTCAAGTGCTTCTAGACATTGAATAAAGAATTTTGATTCTGCTTTGAATGCACCCGAGTTAGATTCATTGTAGTATTCTTTACTTAGTTTTGCATCGTTATCATGTAGATAATCTTGTTCAAACTTCCTACACTCTGCTTCAGTTCCAGTAAATAAAACTTGATACTCTGAATCATATGTAGCCAAATCTTTCTTATAAGCTGAACTGTGAGTCACCACCGTTCCTTGATAAGTTCCATCGGGGTAACCAATTTTACTTCCCATGTATTTGTTCCTACCCCTCTTCTGAACTACTACAAGATAGCAGTGATAGAGGCAATCTGCCTCTAACACACTATTACATTTCCAATTAATCATCATTGCTGTCACCTTCTGTAGTTTCCTCAGCATTCAAGTCTACCCCAGCATCAATCTTGGAGTAGAGGTCGAGGATACTATTTCTAGTTTCTTCATCGAACCTTGAGATACACATTGTGATTGACTTCAACTTGTCATTGAACATTCTGAATGCATTGACAATGTGAACCAACCTTCTAGTCGTGACAACATCATCGATACCACCTTCGTAGTATGTCTTTCTGATTATGTCAGCCCAGTCGACAAGCTTCTCAACGAAGTCTTCATCAACGGCACCAGTCAATTCCATTTCTTTTGCAAGGATTGACTTCTCAGTTTTCACTGGTGGATATTCTTGTTGCATCGTGATTGCAAATCTTTCCAACATTGCTTCATTCATGATTTGAGTCCCGATGAATTTACCATCGTCTGACCCTTGACCTTTCGTGTTTGCAGTTGCAAGGATTGTGAAACCTTCTTTAGGTGAAACCCACTCACCAGTTTTCTTGATTAGGTATCCTTTACCTTCAAGAACTGATTGTAGACACATCAACTTGTTTGAACCCAAGTCAACTTCGTCAAGAAGTAACACGGCACCTTTTCTCATTGCTTTGATAACTGGGCCTTCTCTGAAGACAACGTTACCATTAACAAGAGTGTGACCACCCATCAAATCATCTTCATCGGTTTCGATGGTGATGTTGACTCTGTAAAGTTCTCTCTTCAATTGAGCACAAGTTTGTTCAATCATAAGAGTTTTACCATTACCACTCAGACCAGTAACGAATACTGGAAAGAAGATTTTGGATTTAATAATATTTTTGACATCTTTGAAATGTCCAAAAGGAACATAGTTAGACATCTTCTCGGGAATGATTTTAATTCCATCATCGAGTAGATTAACTGACTCTGTTTGTGCAGCCACTGGCATATTACTTGGGGAAGCAATTGACACCACTGGTGCTGGAGCAACAACACTAGTTGCACTCTCTGAATATCCACCGTTGTAACCACCGATTACAGCTTGAAGATTGTACAACAAAGGCCCAGTCTCTTGAGCTTCTTTGAAGTTATACTTCGAGGATTTTATCCATGAAGGGAAATATCCATCAAAGGCATCTTTGATTTCTTTCCTTCCAAAGGATTCTTGGTTAGGGAATTTGTTGACCAGTTCTCCCAAGAACTCCACCCTATCGGGTGTGTAAGAAAATTTCTTACCGTTTACGTCAATTGAATTTATCATAGTCTCTCCGTTTTTCAATTCTTTTCTCATCTTTTATAGTATATCAAAAAGCCGATGGCACTGTCAAGGCTATTTCAGCGACTCGAATCTAGTTCCCATCTTCTCCACACATTTAATAATACCCTTCTTATTCTTCTCAGTAAGATACTTCTCACCTTTATTGACCCAAATTCTGAATGCAAAACACTCCTTCTCTTCAGTCTTGCACTCATTAATCTTTGGACACTCATGGAAGGTGCATGGGGCAGGCCCAACATCCATCACTGCATCAGCAAACTTTGAATAGTCTGTATTGTGATTAATGTAATATGCATCGTCTACTCTAAGTGGTTCTCTATTCATTATGAAATCTCCTTTATAAATTCATTTGTTAAAAATCTTGAAGTTGTTTTTGCTTTCTGATTTCTCTTGAAAGCAGCCATCACTTTTGACTTCTTGGCGTCAACCAAGTCGTTATCTAATTCGTCTGAACCATCAACACCAAGTGAAGAAGTTGCAGTCAAAAACATTTTGTTGTAGCCGTGACAATCAACAACCAAACCATTCTTTCTAATCTCACTCCAAAGTTGTCTGTCATTGTCCCACCATGTATCTTTTAAAGAAGTGTAACCTAGGACTTCACCCATGTCTCTCTTCTTGTCTAGAACAAAGTAACCAGTGATAGTGACGTTGCAAGTTTTAGAAATCCAAGACAATAAGTTCTGAGTCTTTTGGAAAGCAGATTGATTATAGTATCTACTTCTTTTTTTGTCACCGTAAGGGAAAACTTTGTTTGAGTATGGGTCAATTATTTCTTCAATAGTTTGCACACCCCAAGAGTCAATCCCTTGCTCTTTGGCCCATTCATTCTTTGCATCTGATGAAACATTTAGTAATGGACTTCCGTGTGAGAATCCATCGGTGATTACAGTCAAGATACTTTTCTCAATTCCGTAAGCACTGTTGAACTCGGGTAACAATTTTCTCATTGCAACCAAGCAATGGTCAAGTGGTGTACCACCAAGTCTGTAAGCCATTGGTCTGATATCTGTGTCGAACCAAAAGTATGGATTTGTTTCACAGTCTATTGCAAACTCACCATCGTAAAATGCATTGTGCAACTCTTCAGTTTTATTTGTACTTCTCCAACCCAACTTACCTAGGAAGTGACACATCCATAATGAAGCAACGTTGTTCATCATTTCTCTATACTTCTTGTTGTTCATTTCGTTAGAGAACAATTCAACTAGGAAACCTTCGTCACCCATTCCTGTCCACTCTTCTCTATTGTAAGCATCTGTGAAGAGATAAACTCTGTGAGGGATGTTTGCTTTTCTGCAGAACTCTGAAAGAATGATTGCTTGTTCTAGTAACTCAGCACAACTGTTTCCAATTGAACCACTCCAATCAAGTAAAACATTTAGACCATGATTCTGTCCATCAGGCAAGTAAGTAACTCTTTTGAAAACATCATCAACGATTTGGTATTTTGCAAGTTTGTTCATATCTAACTTACCAGTTTTACCACTGAAAGCTTTAACACTTCTCTGTGCAGTCTGCTTCATTTCAAACTCTTTTGCCATGTGAGCAACAAGTTTTTTGTTCTTGTCAATAAGTTTCTTTGCAGTGTACTGAATCTTAGGAATGTTTTTCTCAGACTCAGATGGTCTTTCTGTGGAGTATTCATTGAAGAATGCTTTCCAGTCTGCAAGAACTTTGTCATGACCAACCACGATATTCATATCATTGTTTTTGAAAGTATCTCTTAGGTTGATTTGCTCTCTCCAAACGTTTTTATCATCGATGAACATTTCTTCATTGTTATGTGCATGGTGTTCAGTGAGTGATTCTCTAGCACCACCCTCACCATCGTAATCATTTTTACTTGCAACACCACCTTCTTTAGAAGCACCAGTAGTTTTCTTCTCTGACTCTGACTCTTCTATATCATCCTCTTCACCGTCTAAGTCTTGGTCACCGTCTCCAAGTTCGGGTGCTTCGGGAAGTGAATCTTCTGTCTCTTCTTCATCATCAGCTTCTGAATCTGAAGTATCATCATTCCATTCGTCACCATCATCTGACTCATCCCAATCACCTTGGTCTTCATCTTCTATATCTTCATCATCAAGGTCGAACATTTTAGGAACGATTGATTCATCATTCTCATCTCTAACTTCGTTTTCTTTTGACCAGTTGTAGATTGCTTCAGCACAAACTTCAACGTCTTCCCAAGAAGTACAAGCCTCTGCCATGTTCAAGAACTTATACTCTTGGTCGGTCAACTCAATTTGAACCCTAGAACCACACTTAGTAATCAAGTTGATTTTGTCAATGCATGAAAGTGTGTTCAAGTCTCTTCCGTTAAGACCGAAGAAATCCTTTTCCATCAACTCATTGTATGCAGTGTAGAAAGATTTTCTTAATCCTTGGAATTTGTTCTTGATTGCTTTCTCAATTCTAACATCTTCAACAACGTTGAGATATCCTTTGAGTGTTTTGTTTTTAGACAATGCATTGTGAAGTCCCTCGTAAGGTGTATTCAATGCATGTCCAACTTCGTGACCCATGAACAGGTCATAAAGTTCGTTACTGATATCATCTTTGAAAGTAGGACAAGCAAGTATCCTATTCTTTACATCAAAGTATGCAGTTGGTATTGGTTTATGAACAATAGTAATGTTCTCTGTTGCCATTAGTTTGGCAAGTTGGTCTTTTTGGTTTCTTTTTGTCTCAGTCATAAGTATATGCTATCATTAGCTGCATGGCATTGTCAAGGCCTAGAGCGTAATAAATTTTCTCCTTGATTTAGAGAATTGTTTCATTGGAGATTTGAAGATGATTTCTTCTTTGGTTCCAGTCTTGATGTATCCAACTAGTTGTCCAGCATCGTTGACTATGTAAGTATGGTTTGGAACTGTAGTCTTTGACTCAGTCCAGTCCGTAATCTCTTTTAGGTACTTCATCCCTCATCCTTTTTCATAATATACACATAGTATATCAAAAAGCTTAGGGCATTGTCAAGGCCTGATTAGCGGGGGGTGTAGGAGTTTTGTCTGTGGATTTGGTGTTGGTTTTGGTCTAGTTCGATGGGTGAATCGGGGATAATTCTGTCTTCGATGTCTGTGAACCACATGGATATGGTGTGTCTTGGGCCTCTTCTTACTGTCTCAACCCCATGTTCAAGGTATAGACCTTGAAAAAGAAGTCCCTCACCCGCCTGTGGTGGGTGCTCATGGCCTATTGGGAAGGTCTCACTGGGTGGAAAGTAGGTCTGTCCACCGTTATAATTGTCATTTAGATATAGAATACACGTCCATTCCCTAGAGTTTCCTTCTTGGGGGACAGCACCCTCATTGATTTCTGAGTTGGAATAGGTATCAAAGTGTGGTTTCTGAACTCCACCTATGTCCCATTCATTGAGTGCTAACATTTCGGGATAGAAATGTTGTCCTGTTTCTTTAAAGATGTGGGATGTACATGCCTGTGCAGAACGTCTAAAGATATCACGAACCCATGGTGTCTTTATGTGACAAAAGTCTATGGCACGATAATCAGAACCGTCACCAACTGTTCTTAAGTGTTTATGCTGTAGATGATAGTGTATTAGACTCAGACTGTCCTTCTGACTCAGAAGGTTGGGAATCACTATTGGCTGCAGCACTGTTTTGGATGTACTTTGCAAATGCTTGTCGTTCTTCATATTTTATTCTCTTTGCACGTTCTTTGGGACGTGACTTCAATGCTCTATCTAACTTCAATCTAGATGCACGTTGTAGGAAGATGATACCATTTAGATGGTCAACTTCATGTTGGACACATCTAGAGGCAAGACCTTCTAGACTGACCACTTTATCTTCACCCTGTGCATTCTGATACTTCAACTCAATCAACTTTGCACGTTTTATCATAAGGTATATATCGGGGAACGATAAGCACCCTTCTTTCATCAAGTCGGTCTCTTGTGATACCTTTGTTATTTCGGGATTGAAAAATGCAACTATCCCTTGGTCTTGAGATTTCATTACAAAAACTCTTGCATCCAATCCTACTTGGTTTGCACTTAGACCGATTCCACCAAACCTTTCCATTGCTTCTGTTAAAGATTTTTCAATCTCTTCAGCATCGGTACGATTTTCGAAATCAAATACGAGGGGTGGGGTTCTTAAAACCTTACTGGCTTCTTCTATCAATTGATACATAATTACTTCTTTAGTAGGCCGTTATATTTTACGGCGAGGTTATAAAATTGTCCGAGTTTCTTAAGTCCAGCATGTCCTGCTTTGTTAGTCCTCACTGACATCTGCATGGTGTACGTTGTATCTTTCGATGCAAGGTGTAGGAACCAATTCTGTTTCGATGATTTAGAAGCTTCTGCTTTAATGAACTTAACTACTGGTAAAAATACTCCGAGTTCATCATCATCTGTAACCTGTTCATACGTAGAACCGATACCCTTAATTACTTTAGTTGGTACGCCTGGGGCTTCACGTAAAATCTCTTTCTTTATATAGTCAAATGATTTACCACCCTGTTTACCATTCTTATTGAATAGGTCTATCAGTGCTTGTCTGACTATCTCTAAGTGTTCGTTATAGTACTGTTCGTACTTACCATTATTATTCTTATCAAAATCCTTTAGGACTTGTTGGGTAATCTTTCTATCTTTACTGTCATAGGTTTTTGCAGAAGGCATACCCTCAATCTTAGAGAACACTTCTTTGTGTAACTTTGCAGATAACTTAGGTACTTGATTCCCCTCTTTAAATGCTTGGAAGATTGGGTTTACGTATGTGTTGAGTTTAGGTTCTGAAGTTTTCTTACCACCTGCTTTAAGAGAGGTTCCTAAGATTGCACCATCCGTAAACTGAAGGAAGATGTCGCCTGGATGTTTGGATGGAACACCAGCTGGTTTTGCACGGTATCCCCAAAAAACATTCTTGATTGACTTCGCTTTCATTTCATCATAGATATACTTTGTAATACCTATTGCATTCTCTACTTTCTCTTGAAACTTGGATGAGTCTTCTGCTTGTGCAATGAAGTCCTTTGCAGATTGTTTATCTGAACTACCTACACACTTTAATTTATCTACATTCTGTTCAAGTATCCACTCATAGAATGATGAAACTGAACTAGGTTTGTAGCCTTTCTCCCATGCAATACAAGGGAACAACTCTGTGATACTTGAGTTTAGTGTTGTCTCATTCATGCCACCACTCTTAGGTTTAAACATGATGATTGCACGGTCTCCATTCAATGATGGGATGAAGATAGGGTCAAAACTTGATAGTGAACTTCCCTTTACCTCGGCATGAATGTCTGCATTCCGTAACTTCTTTTCTACCTCGTCTCTATCACCATCTCTGTCTTGTGTCTTAACAACAAAAACTGTAGTCTTACTATTAGATTTCTTATGTTTCTCAATGGTCAATCCATCGGTTACTTCTGAAGGCAAGTCTTTTACTTCTAATGCTTCATCGAGTGTTGGGATATCTAATTTGATATCTTCCAGTTTTGGGTCGAGTAGTTGTGAGAATGATTTCATAATACTATTTATCCTAATCTGCCAGTCTAGAGAAGTTTTTATGTTTCTCGAATCTTAATACATTACTGAACTTATCATATAATGTATCACCTTTATGACTAATGATAAATGCATTTACTCCATCTGTCAAGGTGTTTAACAGCTTTAAAAATTCATCTGTACCAGCAACATCTAAAGATGAGTCAAAGACTTCGTCTAGGATTAGTAAATTGGTGTTCACACTGTTCTTCATTCTTGCTACACTTCTCCATGTGAATAGAAGTGCAAGGTCGATTCTCATCTTCTCACCCTGTGAAAAGTTTTCGTATTTGAATACGTCTCTGAATCTTGATTTAATTGTTTCGTCAAATGATTCATCTAACTCAAACCCAACATAAAACTCTAACTGTGCAAGATACTTATTAATAAGCTTATTCATAATAGGAACATACTGCTTAATAATCTTTTCCTTTACACCTTGGTCTCTAAGTAGAGTTGTTGCAATGTCATAGTAGTGAGTTCTGTCCACTAAAGCTTTGTGTTTAGTATGCAGAACATCTAACTCATCTTCACCTTTGGTTATTCTCTCATGTACATCTGTACCACCATCGGATTCGATTTTTAATTCTTCAATTTCACCATTGATTTTTTGAATGTATTTTTGATTGGATAAGATTTCAGTTTGATGTAGACCTACTTGTCTTTGAATATTGTCGATGTCGGTTTGGATATCACTGATTTCGATGATTCGTTTTGAAGCAGCCCCGACTCCATCTTCAATCTGTTGGAGTGCATGTGCAATCTCCGTTGCCTTCTTAGTCTTTGATTCGAGGTGTTCCTTTTTATGCTCTTCATCTAACCCTTGTTTACATGTTGGACATTCATCATTCTCTTCATAGAACTCAACTTCTTTTAATGCTTTCTTTCTTGCATTAGTAAGTTGTTTCTCCATATCTTGTAAGTCTTTTAACTTTTTAGTAATGGAATCTTTATCGGAAATTGTTAACTGTATAGTTGTAATCTCTTCACTGTTAGTATCTATAACTTCTAACAGCTCACCTATATGAATGTTGGTGTCTACTACTGTTTGTTCGAACTGAGTAATCTTTGCCATTCTATTTTCTGTCATGACCTTGACTTGTTCATTAAGACCACTGAGTCTTTCCTCTAGAATCTCAACTTGATGTTGAGTATCCTTTAAATCAATTTGATGTGCAGCCTTTTTCTTTCTCAATAGTTGCATCATGGTGGTGAAGATATTAATATCTAGCAAGTCTTCTACAAGTTTTCTCCTATCCTTTGCTCTAAGTTGCATGAAGGGGGTGAAGTTTGCAGAACCTAAGATTGCAACCTGTGTAAACGAACGATAAGACATCTTAAGAATATGTTTCTCTATATGGTCTTGATAATCTCTTACTGTTGCATCTTGATTGACAAGTACTGAGTTAACATATAGTTCAAAGATGTTTGGTTTTGCACCACGAATAATTTTATATTGTTTCTTACCAATTGAAAACTCAATCTCTACTACTAAAGCTTTCTCATTGATACTATTAATAAGAAGTTCTTTCTTTAGATTCCTAAATCCACGTCCATACAATCCGAAACATAATGCATCTAAAAGTGTGGACTTACCAGCTCCATTGTCTCCTAGAATAAGTGTCGTTTGATGTCCGTTTAATTCTATCTCTGTAAATGTATTACCCGATGAAAGTAAATTCTTCCATCGTACCTTCTCAAAATTTATCATAAATAAGTGTGTTCATCCAATGCCTCGTTATACAAAGTTTTCATTATCTCATCGAGTTTTTCTTTCTTACCTTGTATCTCTAACCCTTCAACATACTTGGATAATATAGTTAGGGTATCGTCTACTCCTTCGATTTCTTCATCATCGAAGAAGTCCATGTGCTTATTATCATCAACAACTGCAACGTGTAATGGATTAGAAGCATGTACCTTATCAAGGAATGAATCAAACCAATACGGATTGTCTTTGTTAACAACAATAATTTTTACAAACTTGCCGTCGAATTTTGAGTAGTCTAAGTCCTGTAGCTCTTCAAAATCTTTTATCTTACCATCATCATAATAACCTTTCTCAAACATAGTGAGAGGATTATGTACTGGGGTAATCTCTTTTGTTTCTGTATCAAAAATGTGGAAGTACTTCTTGTCATTGTAATCAGACCAAGTAAATTCCATTTGAGAACCTAGGTATCTAACATTCTTTACTTCTGACTTATGATGGAAGTGACCACTGTACACCTGTTCAAATCTCTTAAGATACGATATGTCTAGTCCATGCTGACATGTCATGTTAGGTAATAGTAATGCACCTTCTATCTCAAAGTGACCCATACAATGGGTTGCAGCTGCAGTCTGCATGAAATCTA
>Ga0222715_10000574_pt1 | contig 36685 bp, 41 predicted proteins | sample C33_9DmetaG_FD_165056 | JGI IMG/M metagenome (GOLD analysis project Ga0222715, IMG submission 165056) | Estuarine water microbial communities from San Francisco Bay, California, United States - C33_9D | ecosystem: Environmental > Aquatic > Marine > Unclassified | place: USA: California...
TGTACCAGTAGATAACCCACGTGCCTTTGACGAAACAATGTACATACTTATGTGTGGCACAGGTGTTGGCTTCAGTGTTGAGCGACATAATATTGAGAAGCTGCCACAGGTTAATGAAGATTTTCATCAGACAGATACAGTAATTAAAGTTGGTGACTCACGTCCGGGATGGGCTAAGTCATTGAAAGAACTTATCTTCATGTTGTACTCAGGTCAGATTCCAGAATTCGATGTCAGCGAAGTGCGTCCTGCAGGTGCAAGGCTAAAGACTTTTGGTGGACGTGCATCAGGACCACAGCCCCTTATTGAATTGTTTGACTTCTGTATTGAGAAATTCAAAGGTGCAGCAGGGCGTAGACTATATCCAATTGAATGCCATGATATCATGTGTAAGATTGGTGAGGTTGTAGTAGTGGGTGGTGTACGCCGTTCAGCCCTTATCTCTTTGTCTAATCTTAACGATGACCAAATGGCTCATGCTAAGTCAGGCAAGTGGTGGGAGAATGAAGGGCAACGTGCCTTGGCTAATAACTCTGTAGCCTACAAGCAGAAGCCTGAGATGGGTACGTTCATGCGTGAGTGGTTGTCTTTGTACGACAGCAAGTCAGGTGAACGTGGTATCTTTAACCGTCAGTCTGCTAAGAAACAAGCAGCTAAGAATGGGCGGCGTGATGCTGAACAGGACTTTGGGTGCAACCCTTGTTCTGAGATTATCCTACGGCCTTATCAGTTCTGTAACTTATCAGAGGTGGTGGTGCGTGAGTCTGATACACTTGAGACACTAAAAAATAAGGTTCGCCTCGCTACTATTCTTGGAACCTTCCAAGCTACGCTTACTAATTTTAAATACATTCGTAAGATTTGGCAGAAGAACACAGAGGAAGAGCGTTTGCTTGGTGTGTCTTTGACAGGCATCATGGACAATACGTTGACAGCTACCAACGGTGGTAAGCTAGAGACTGCTCTTGAAATCCTACGTTCTGAATCAGTAATGACTAATAAGAATGTAGCTAAACAACTAGGTATCCCTCAATCAACAGCAGTTACCTGTGTGAAGCCTAGTGGTACTGTGTCTCAACTTACTGACGCAGCATCAGGCATTCATGCACGTCATAACCCATACTACATTCGTACTGTACGTGGTGATAACAAAGACCCACTGACACAGTTTCTTATATCACAGGGTATTCCTGCAGAGCCTGACGTAATGAAGCCTGATAGCACCACTGTGTTTAGCTTCCCAATGAAGTCACCTGCTAATGCAGTAACACGTACAGGTATGACAGCTATTGAGCAGCTAAAGTTGTGGCTTACATACCAGCGTCACTGGTGTGAACACAAACCTTCTGTTACCATCTCAGTCAAAGAGAATGAGTGGATGGACGTAGGGACTTGGGTGTACGAACACTTTGATGAAGTATCTGGTATCAGCTTCCTGCCATTCAGTGAGCATACATATCAGCAAGCACCTTATCAAGACATCAATGAGGCTCAGTACAAAGAGTGGGTAAGTAAGATGCCCAAGAGTGTGGACTGGTCTAAGCTACAGGACTTTGAAAAGGAAGACACTACATCAGGTGGACGTGAGTTGGCCTGTACCGCAGGTGTCTGTGAGATTGTTGACATCGCAGCGGCCTAATCCAAAGTTAGTGTGGAAGCGGGGTGATGGTTGGGTTCAGTACAATCCACCCCACAGCCATCCAAGTTATGAGGAGTGGCAGAAACTAAAGGAAAGGGAGAAAGAAAAAGATGGATAATATTATATTACTATTAACAGCTATATGGGCTATGCAAACTTTACTGTACTTTGATATGCGTTCTTTGCGTAAGAAGATTGAAAGCTATGAGCAGTAAAAAACATTTGACTTTTACCTAAAAATAAATTACAATACATTATCTTGAATTTTGTTTAGGAGATGTGTTAAGTAAATGTTTAGTGAAAAGAAACCAGTAATCTATATAGGATATGACTCTCGTGAAGCTTCTGCATATGAAGTTTTGCGAGAGTCTATTTTGCGTTACACGCACAAATACGACATCATTCCCTTAGTCCAAACATCTCTTAGACGCGCAGGTTTATACCGCCGTACCATTAGGCTTGACATAGAAACAGGTAGCCCTACAAGGGTGGATGAGTTTGATTGTCGCCCTTTCAGTACTGACTTTACATTTACCCGCTTCCTTATCCCAGCTTTAAATCAGTATTCTGGTTGGGCTTTATTTATGGATTCGGATATGTTCTTACGTACTAACATTGAGGAATTGTTTGAAGAGTATACTCAGAACGAACAGTATGCTATCCAATGTGTACATCACAACTACAACCCATCATCAGGTATCAAGATGGATGGACAGGTACAACAGAATTACAATCGTAAGAACTGGTCTAGTCTTGTACTGTGGAACTGTTCACATAAGGCTAACTTAAATCTTACAGTTGATGATGCTAACCTAAAGACAGGTGGTTGGCTACATGGCTTTGGTTGGTTAGAAGACGAACACATTGGTTCTATTAGCGAAGATTGGAACTGGTTAGATGGATGGTCTTCAGAAAGCATTGATGCTAAGAACGTACACTTTACTACAGGTGGTCCTTGGTTTGCAGAGTGGGAACCAAAGAGAGATATAGATGCTACCTATGCAGGTGAGTGGAAAAAACTAAAAGCCAACATGATATTAGACAAAGAATTTGGAAAGGTAATTTAATGTATACATTTGTAACATCATTTAGTAAGGAAGGATTTGATAGCTATGCTAAACATATGCTTGAAAGCGTTAAGGAAAAGTGGAATCCAAAGCATTTTAGACTCGTGGCGTATTACCATGATTTTAATATTGAAGATGTACCTCACCCTGTTTGTGATACTATTAGCTACCGTAATCTAAATGACATAGAAGAGATGCTTGAGTACCGTGAGCGTATGAAATTACACGATGGTACTGAGGGTGGTAAGATGCCCTATAACTGGCGACTTGATGCAATCAAGTGGTGTCATAAAGTTTATGCAATGACAGACCTTGCGTTTGAAATGATGGACATAGATGACAAATACATTACCGCAGGTATTGAACCACCTGAAAACAATTGGATGATTTGGATTGATGCTGATACAGTAGCGACTAAACGTCTTGATGTTAAACGTCTAGCTGAATGGTTACCAGATGCGGTTGACCTAGTACACTTAGGAAGAAAGGATACAGACTACAGTGAGACAAGTTTCATGGGCTTTAACTTGGGGGTTCATAATACTTGTAGTCTCCTTGCTGACCTTAGAGGTGCTTACACTATTGGCGAAGTAGTTGCTTACCGTGAGTGGCATGATGGCTTTATCTTTGAACGGTTGTTAAATATTTACAAGGCACATGGTATGGAAGTACATAATCTTTCTCCTAATGTTAAAGGACTTGCAGCATTTGAACAGTCACCTCTTTCTGAATACTTTACTCACTTCAAAGGTAATTTAAAAAAGAATGCTGGTAATATGACAGTAACACCAGATGTTAATGGACCAAAAAGATACCAACAAATACTACAATTAATCCTACACTACCGTCCTTCAAACATTGTTGAGACAGGAACTTGGAATGGTGGACGTGCTATCCAAATGGCAACTGCTGCATTCCAGTATACTAATGTAGTAAAGTATTATGGTTTTGATTTATTTGAAGATGCGACAGAAGAAACAGATACATGTGAGTTTAACACAAAACCACACAACTCTATGGAAGCTGTTGAGAAACGACTTCAAGAGTTTGCTGATAAAATGAAACAAGAAGGTAAAAAGTTTTCATTTAAATTATACAAAGGTGATACAAAAGAAACGCTATCCCAATGTAAAGAAATTAAAAGTGCAGACTTTGCATACATTGATGGAGGTAATTCTTATGAAACATCTAAGTCTGATTTTGAAAACTTAAAACATACACCTGTTATTATTTTTAATAATTACTTTTCTAAAGATAGTAAGGAACGTATTCCAAAAAATGATAGCGTCAACCGTCTTGTAAAAGAAATTACAGCTTATGGAAAAGTAGTTCTTCCTAGTAGTGATAATGTTACTGAAGGTGGTATTACTCATCTATGTTTTATTGCGATGAAAGAAGGACTACCTAAAATACCTGAAGAACTTACACGTGTACCTATCGTGGTTACACCAAAAGACTCACGACCTAAAGAAGAAATTATTGATAATGTCTTAGCCAATAAAAAACTTATTGAAGATTTTGATTGGATAAAAACAAGTAAGATTAATAGTGAAACAGCAATCATTGTTTCTGGTGGACACAGTACTAACTTTGCAGAGTTAAAGAAACGTATTAAGAAAACTAAAGCTAAAGTATTCTGTGTTAAACACAGCTATCCAATGCTACTTGAGAATGGTATCCAACCGTTTGCCTGTGTCATCTTAGACCCTCGTCCTATTACAGGTACAAGTACACATGGTGTAGTACGTAAAGATTTGTTTAAGACAGTTGACGATAAGACTATTATGCTTGTTGCTTCTATGACTGACCCATCTGTTACTGAGTACCTACTTAAACAAGGTGCTAATGTTAAAGGTTGGCAAGCATACTCAGATGCCTTGCGTGATATGTCTGTTACAGATAAGATTGTAGTAGACAAAGCTACAGGTATTGAAGAAGGTTCTACTCTAATTACTGGCGGTACTTGTGCAGCTATGCGTACCATTGCCATTGCTCATACACTAGGGTTTAGAAACTTTGAACTGTTTGGATTTGATTGTTCTGTTGGAGAAGTAACAGAAGAAATGAAAAAAGAAACAACTGATACTGAAAAGTCTAAGCCTAAGTATATGCAGGTAGAAACTGGAGGACAAAAGTTCTGGACTACAGGTGAGTTACTTGCAATGGCACAGGACTGTGAAAAGTTATTTGATAACGACCAGATGGATATGGGTATTACTTTCCACGGTGAAGGTACTCTAGCCGCAGCCGTTTGGAAACAGTCTAAACGTGGACAAGAAAAATACTATACGGAACTATTGAATGACATCGCAGCTTAAAGAAAAGCAAGAGAAGTTCTGCCAAGCTTATATCCTGCATCGCAATGCTACAAGAGCAGCTATTGCAGCAGGGTATAGTGAGGCATCTGCACACAACCAAGGGTATAGACTTCTTCAAGACGACAAGATACAGGAGCGTATTGAAGAACTAACCAATGAAATTAGTACAGATGTAGATGTTATTTCTGAGATTGAAAAGCAGTATGAGCAAGCAAGGAATGCTGGTCATGGGGCAGTAGCCCTAAAAGCCCTAGAGTTATTGTCTCGTGTACGTGGTAACAACACAGAGGACAATGATGCCACACCTGAGTCTCTTGAAGCAGAGATTATAGGAACGATGCAGATACTAGGTTTTGAAAAGGTGTTCCAGCTTCTTGCCGAAGCGTTTCCTGAACAGTTTGAGGGTGAGGAAGAAGAAGACGATGAGACTTTACTTCTTACCGAAGAACTTACTAGCACTACGGACACCGAAGCTGGCAGCGACAATGACACCTAGTGTATACTGATACCAGTCAGGCATAGTAGACAGTGCTGCAAAGCCATCAGCTACAATTGTCCTGCCCCAGTCACCACAAAAACTAAGTATTAAAGGTGCTGAGAAAATCAGTGTCAACCATTCGTCTTTCCAACTAGATGCAGAAGCATCAGCCATCTTTAGGTCCCAGTCTATTTCACCTGTGGCCTTCTTCTGCATAACAATAGCTTCAGCTTTGGCGTGGGCTACCTTTGCGTCTGTCTTGGCCTTTGATGTTTCTACTGAACCTTTTAACCAAGTACCTGCTAATTCTGCAATAGGTCCTATTAGAAGGTTTAACATAGGCTTCTCCTGTTATTTGTAATACTTGTCCAAACATTGTCACGGAATAATATTGTCAACCAATACAGCTTGCCAAGATGCAGCCAGCGCATTGTTTTGATTTTTACTACATATAGCACGTACTTCTACATCAGATTTTTCAGGTATTTCTAAAGGATATTCAAAATCAAATTGAATATTATCACCTATTAAATCAATTTTTGTTGTTGTTCTAAATACGCCACCTTGTGGTCTAAATAAAAAACGTACAGTCATAAAAGCACCAGACGTATCTGTACCATGAGTAGCAGTGCCTTTGCCTATATACATTGTTTTACCTGCTGGTACTGTATATACAGCCATTAATGTTTGATTTTCACCTGCAGTAATACGAGCATAAGTAGTACCACCGTTAGTAATATTAATATTACCAGCAGGTGCAGTTGCTCCTGTAATATATGCACGATAGACACGAAGGAATGTTTGTGTTGTTGTATATACACCAGAACCATCTAATGTAAATGTTTCCGATACTTCATTATAGTCTGTGTCAAGACCAGAAATAATACCAGTTACACCTGCATCAGTAGCACCACTTGCAGACGTAGCAGTCATAGCTACTGCAGAAGATGGATAAGCATATAAACCACCTACATCCCAAATAGTTTCATTAACATTAATAATAAGTGGGTTATATCCATATTTAAATAGTGTTTCATGGAAAGCAATCTGACCCCTAGAAACCTGTAGTTCCCAAGGCTCATGCTTTCCTGTACGTGTCATTGAACTAGGCGTACCCATTTAACCACTCCCACTCTTCTTCATTATAAGGTATCATTAAAATTCTCCACTTGCCATAGCGTCTGACAAAATCTTGGCTCTGCGTCCTACCTGCCTAGCCCATCTGGAATCTAACATCTCCCTTGAGGCGACTTCAAAGTTTTCTTCATGGATAGCATTCCACATAAGTTTAAACTTACACAGTCTAGGTACACCCATATTAAACGCCATGTCCATTAACACTAACTGTCTTACACTATCTAAGTTTTCTACACAAGTATGTACACGACACAGTTCATTCTCTACAATAGCAATGTCATTGAGGGCTAGATACCTTGCATCCGCTTCAGATATTCCATGCTCATAGACCACCTCCATATTCGGAATGTCAAGGTAGTCTAGCTCCTCACGACTGATACCACGGTCCTTTAGGTTCCTTCCAATACCAATAGTATCAATACCAAGACTGTCTTTATAAACAGTCAAGACCATACCTTCATGGTCTATTAGCTTATCAAGAAAGTGTGAACGGTTGTACTTCATTTTGTGGTCCTTGATTCAGTAATTCTGTGATTAGATGTACCCGGATTTTTACCTTCGTGGTTCATCCACACAGCAAAGGCTCCTGTCATTGCACCAGTTACCACAGACACAAGACCTGCTTGAGCTGCACTAGGGTCAGGCAAAGACATAAACCATTCTACTACTCGCCAACTCATTAATGTCATAATCAACATCATAAATCTTGGTAGTAATTTCCATTCTAATATTTTTTCTGCAGCCATTATGAAACTATACTTACTGGTTTAAAGATATCCAATCCACGTAAACGTGTTCTTGATTTAGCATCCTTCTTAGAACCCGGCATATAATAAGAAGAAGTTGCTGCATCATAGGTAGCACCAATAGGACTAGGTGTAATACCATAGAGTGATGCTAAGTAAGGGTCAATCTTTGTAGGGTCATACAGATTAGTTGTAGCTGTACCTACACCCTGACCATAATAAGAAGGAGGTGATGTAGGTGTTGCAGACACTATGGCATCTGTAACTGTAACAGCTACCTTTTTTTCTTGTCTATCATCGCCGCCATCGCGTCCACCACCTATATCAAATGGGTCTAAATCTGACCGTCCTGTATAAACTCTATCACCTAAAACAAGACCTTCTAAACCAAGAAGCCCTGTAATTGTATTACCTAGATTACCAAGGAAACCACTTTGTTTATGAGTTACACCACCAATAAGACCTGTCTTAGGGTCTATTACATAGTCATAAACATTACCAGCTTTTATCTGCTCTTGAATTTTATTAGAAAGCATTGAATCACGTCTGGCTAATTCTTCTAGCTGTGCTTTGGTAGCACCGCCATACATCCTGTCTCTTCCCTTATCTTGGAATGCATAGCTTTCATCTCCATATGAACGACCCCGCGTTCCTGCGAGTGCGTCACGTTGGCTTTTTGTGGTCTTTCCTACACCCTGACCATAATCAGAAATACCATAATAACCAAATCCTGTTCCTACGCTTCCACGATAGCTATCACTTACGTCACCACGTGTATCAGGGTCATCTGTTTCTGCATCAGATGTATCAGTATCACCAGCCCGGCCATCAGTAGAACCACTGCTGCTACCACTACTGCTACCAGCTGCGTCAGCCGCGCTGTCAGTTCCGGCTGGGTCATCACCTGCGCCGCCGCTGTAGCTTCCACCACTCATGTCTCCCTGTAAGGACATTAAACCACCGGGTCCACGGTTAGGTACACCATCTAAAGAACCATAAAGGTTGGCTTCAAGAAGTATCTTTTGTTCGGCGGGTGTAATGTATGCAAGTTCAGCAACCACGTGGTCAGGAGAAGACAACCACTGTTTAGGAACAGTAACTGTTTCCACTTCACCAAGATAGTTAGGACCTCCACCTTGGTTAGCGGGTTTAACTTTTTTGTTTAACCGTATATCTTTACCAGATGCGGCAGACTTACCATACTCAATAACACCTGCTAATCCTTTGGTATCCTTTGTTTTTTTCTTAGCCATTAGTCTAGTCCTTTTCCGTTTAACATTTCATATCCCCTTATCATTCTATTCCAAGGAACTGGTGCTTGGTTAATAGCCATCTCAGGGGTTTCTTTTGGCATAAAAGGTATAAATATATTTTCGTCTGCACCCGAAATTATTTCAGACTTAAACTGAGAGAAGTTTCTTTTATCATCCATAGTAAGACCATTAATAATATCTGTCATATCAAAACCTAAAGTCTTATATAATTTTAACATATCTCTTGTATTTTTAAAACCTTTAAGACGTACTCTTTGTGCATCCTTAAACTTATCCATAATTTCATCTTCGGTTGCATTAGGTATTTGAAAAACTTTATTCATTTGTTTTTGAGAATTATAAACATTATTAAATTCAGGATTAAAATTAAACCTCATGCCTGTTGAAAGGTCTGCACGTTGTGTTTTTAATCCAAGTAAAGCTTCAAGTTCGGTGGCACTTTCAGGAATTGTAGAATAATAATCAGTCATACCACTACGCTCATAGTCCTGTCTGCGTTCCCACCACTTATAAAAACCGGGGTCAGCAATATCAATAACACCACGCCCTATTTTTTGAAGCTTACCCTTTAATGTAGGCTCTTCACTATAATCTCTACCTCTTGCTAAATCCCACACAGCTTCAGTAAGCATAGACGGTCCAAGAAAAGGACTAATAGTTTGGTCTATTAAAGCTGTCGCAGTTTTATTAAATTCATAATTAGTTTTTTCAGAATCCATACCAGTACCCATCATAATTAAATCATGTGAGTTCTTTGCAAAAGATTTAAGATAACTAAATGGGTCCCATGCCCCTACATTTACATAGTCAATACCCCAATGATTATTTTTATCTTTATTTATAGGGCTTAAATAAATCTTATCTTGATTAACTTCATAAGCAGGTCCAACCATATCTAATGCTTGAGCCTGTTCTTCATCTATATTATAAATCGCACGTGAACCTGCGGCAGCTATGGCTGGTGCTGAACCTACAATAGTCATGCCACCTAATCTTTTTGCTCCTTCTTTTTGAAGAACATTATTTCCAGATGTTAAATCTTTCATAGTATATTTTGCAAGGTTCTTACTAATACGTGTCATTTCTGCAGGAAAAGACACAAAGTCACCTACAGGTGTAACACGCAAAGCTTTAACTGCAGTAGGAACAAGGTTATAGTTAGGCATCATGTCTCTTGTTCTTTGTGCAGCCATTTGAATAATTTCTTCTTCAGGAATATCTGGGTAAGCCTTACTCAAATAATCTTTTGTTTTTTCAAAGTGAACTATTTTAAAATAATCATCCTCTGCTTGATATAAATTAGTAATATATTCATCACCCTTTTTTGCATATTTTCTAGCAGCCTTACCAGTAGAAATATTGTCCATCCATCCGTCAATATCTTTAGCAGCAACCTGCATATTTTTTCTAATTTCACCTAATCCTAAATTAGAATTAGTAAGTCCAAGCTTACTATATAGTGCTAATCTTTTACCTAAATCAGTATTGCTTTTTTTACCAAGAGTAGACAACACAGACTGCAAAGCAATGCTTGCAGACTCACCTGTTGGAAGCATACCATTAGCACCTAACATAGCATAGTTACCTACAATATTTTTACCATGTGTTGCTGGATTATAAACTGTTTTAAATTTTTGTGATAAACCTTTTGCAGCAACCAGCCAGTTAAGAAGCTTAATATTAAATGTAGGATTTAATCCATCTTTCATTATTTTTAAATATTCTTCATCAGCATAAACACCTTGAAGAGGATTTTTAATTGCACCAGAAGACAATGGACCCTTACCAACAATTGCATTCAAAGCATTAGAGCCTACTTCCGAAGTGTCAATCATTGTTTCTTTTGCACGAAGTTCTGCTTGACCGCGTATAAGATTAGGATTAGCTTCCATAATTTCATCAACTCTTTGTTGAAATTTTCTTTCAAGAGTAATAGCCATGTCTTCAAGAAATTTATTTTCTGCATTTAATGTTGCAAGTTTTTCATAAGTTTTTGAAAAGTTTTTAATAGGGTCCTTTACTTCACCAAACAAATCTCTTATTTCTAAAGGAACATCTTTTCTTTTTGTTAATGGTTTTGCTTTATTATATATTGCTTGCTTGTTCGCAATGTCTTCCATAAAATCATAGAAAGCATTTTTATCAGTAGTTGTAGTACCTACAAGTTTTTCTAACTCAAGCTGTACTAGTGGGTCATCAATAGAAACATTGTTTTGTCTTGCAATAAAAGCTGCCGCATTGTCTACAACACGGTCACCAATTTTTCCTTCACGGTCTAATCCATTCATACGACTAGAAACTCTTTTTTGAATTTCCTTTTTATATTCTGGATTATCAAACACCTCATATGACCTATTCATATAAGTACCTAAACTATTATCAATTGTTAAAGAAAGATTTGAACTTGTACCTGTAGAACGAGACAATTCTTTTTGAACTTTATTAAGTTCAAGCCTCATATCATCTACAATCTTTGCTGTTTCTGGTGACTGTGCTTGTAGTAATATCTTAGCATCTTCATTACCCTTTAATGCTTGGTCAACCACATCTTCAACATAGTTTGGATTTATTTTAATTTGATTATTTAAATTATTTTTAATAGATGTTTCTAAATCATTTGCATATCCTTGAACAATCTTCATAGCGGAACTAGCACCAGCTTCTCTTTCAATAACACGTGCAAGTGTTTCATCATCTGTACCTCTACGAGAAGTAAGATATTGTTTAGCTTTACGACCTATCTTAGTTTTACCAATAGGTTCTGTAATAGTATTAAGTCTTGTAGATACTGAATTAATTTTATTGCTAATCTTGCCTTTATGTTTCTGAGCAAGAGCAGGAATAAGAGAGCCTAGACCAGCAAATCCTACAACTAAAGGAACCTCAACGGCAATGTTTTTTAAAAGAGCATTAAAATAATCAGAAAGTTCTGGGTTTGTAGGGTCATTAGAATATGCTTCCAATCTTTTTAATGCGTCTGGATTATCTGACAACAAAGCATAAATATAATCAACAGAGTTTTGTCTAGGGTCTTCAACAATTGTTGTACCTACTGCACCTGCTAAACCATAAGCCCCACCTTTAGTGGCTAGTTTAGTTTTACGACCCATTTTATTAACCATGTTTGCAAGACGTGGGGCAATGGTGCCAGACTTTAATGCAATGTTTGCAAGGTCAACTACTTTTTTTGTACCCAAAACATAAGAACCTATGTCACCAGATATTTTTGAAGTTGCTCCTAAGATTCCTTCTCCATGATAAGGGTCAGTAAAAGCATTAGCAGCTTGTTCAACTTCTTCAGGTATATATTCATCTAAAGTTTTTTTAAGTCTATCATATGTATCTTCTTCAAGAACTGCTTTTGTTCCAGCATCAGCAAGATTAACAACACCTTCCGCAACCTTACCAATCATACGTGTAGGTGCTAAGAATATCTGGTCAATAATTGTAGGTTCTGTTGGGTCTATTCCACGGTCAAGCATTGCTTTAATACGTGGCTGCTGTTTAAAAGCATCAAACTTTTTATTAGCAGATTTAAACTCATTAACATCTATTCCTTTTTCTTGTACAATCTGACGAGCAACATCAGGCGTAAGTTGACCCTGCTTTGAAATCTCTTCCAAAGTTTTATAAGTTTCTCTAAATGTGTTAGACCTATAATCAAGAGCCATTAATAATCCTTACTTAATACTATCAATTATTGAAGAAACACTTGAACCTGCTCCTGCGGTATTATTATTTACAGCACCTGTATTACCGGACACTGAAGTATTATCTGGAACTCCATTATTTTCTTTAGGTTTTTTTAGGTCACTCATTATTTCATCTATAATTTCTTTCATTCTAACTTCTTGAGCAGAAGGTTTATCTTTATATAGTCCGGGATTTTCTAAAACTTCTTTACGTAGCTGTGCTTTAGCATCCCCTAAAACTTTATTTATTTCTAATTTATATGCAGGTTGACCTAAAAGACCCTCACCATAGTAAGCTTCAATTTGTTTGCGTAACTCTGTATCTGATTGAAATTTAGTTTCTGGAGGACCCATAATATCATAGATATCCGCTGATGATTTAACACCTAACTGTGCCAACTTTACATCAGCTTCTGCTTGAGATATTTGACCTTCAAGTAATTCAGTTTGAATTTTAGTTATCTCATCCTGAACTGTTTTCTTTTGTTCTTCAGCATACGTAGCAGCACCACCTAGTTGTGCGCCAAGTCCTGCTTCAGGGTCAGCAGCAGCATATCCAATAAGCAAGTCACTAATATAATTTATAGGAGAGGAAGCCTTTTGTAATTGTTCTTGTCTTTCTTTTGCAGCCCTTTGTTGTTCAGCCATAACCTCTTTAGAAATAGAACCATATTCTTCTTGTGCTTTAGTTTGTCCTTGTAAAGCTTTTATAACATTAGCTAAGTAATCTTCTTTTTCTTCAGCTTGAGCCAATGGAGATGTATCTTCACTACCTACACCCATACCTGCAGCCAGTTTCTGTACCATACCAGACAATCCACCACCAGACTGATAGGCTACACGTCCACCTGAATTAAAGAAACCAAAGCTACTACCAACTTTACCAACTGCACCTAAGATACCTGCTAGATTTTGTGATGAAGAGGGTCTAGCAGTAGGCTCAAACTGTGCATAAGACTGGTAAGGATATCCATAAAGAGTGGACTGGTACTGACCAAGAGCCTGATAAGGAAACTGCTTTTGTGCTTCTGCTTCCTGATATGCAATGTCTAGTCCTGACTGTGTCATGCCACGTTGTGCTTCACCAATACCAGACAATGCAGTAAGTTCTGTAAGAGCCTGACGTGGAGCCGCTTGACCAAGGGAAGCAAGTCCAGAAGCTGCAGCACGTTCACGTTCCTTTTGTGCCTCAAAAGAACGTAGCCCTGTTTCATATGCAGCCTGTGAACCTCTAGTTTGAATATCACCTAGACGACCTTGAAGATTTCGCTGTGCTTCTGCTTCAAGAATGGCCTGACGAGAGCCACCATATCCACCTGCACCTACAGCTTGTTGGCGAATTTGCTGCATAGGTACTTGTGATTGACGTACTGCTTCACGCTTTTCTACATCTACAACTGCTTGCTGATATGGCGACATATATTGAGCAGCAGTAGCAGGGTCAAATCGTTGCGTCTGTCCTAAAGTAAGAGCAGCGGCAGGGTTAAAATACTGTTGACCCATACCAACAAGACCTGCAATGCCTTGCATAGCTGCCTGTTCATCAGGACTAAATCCTGCAATACGTGGACCACCATAGGTTTGATAACCTAAACCTTTCTGTGTTTCATAAATATTCTTTGCTTCTGCAAGAACATCTTTAAGCCCAGACTTATAATCCTCTGGTACTGTATATGTAGGTGTAACCGCCATCTTACCTTAACTCCTCAAGTTTCTTATCGCCATTAATTTGTTTTATCTGTTTAGTTGTACCAGTTGAATCTTTACGAACATCGTTTAAAAATTTATCTAGTTTTTCCGCACCTGAATCAGATGAGCCATTACCTAAATTAGATACTACATCTGCAGGAATTACATACTCATCTCTACTAAGAAGTGCATTCTTAATCACAGGGTCACCCTGTACTTTAAATGGAATCTCATCTGACATTCCATCACCACCATTATTATCTACATCAATCATACCCTCAAACGCACCATCAGGTCCTGTTCTTCCTACCTCTGCAACTGACCCACCAACTGTCCTACCCGCAGCTAACATCGCTGGTAATCCACTCATGTCGTCCATAGGCGGCTGTTGTGGTGGCATTGGTGGTTGCATAGCCATTTCCTGTTGAGGCTGCTGTATGGGCATTGTAGGCTGTTCTATAGGCATTTCCATTTCTTCAGGCTCTGCATTGTAGTCAGCAATCTTGTTACGTCCAAAGTTCATTAACTCCTGCATAGCTTCTTTACCAGAAGTAGAAGTAGGCTGTTGCATTAGACCTGAGATACCACGGAATATTTCTTCAAGATTAAAAGCTTCAGGCAATCCGGTACGTGGATTAACAGTTAATTGCCCCATAGACTTTAACATATTAATCTCTGGCTTAGACATATGTACAAGTTCAGAATCTCCTTGCCTACCCTTTAGTGCAAGAAGTCCTGAGATGCCACTCATTGGGGCTTGTCTATTAATAAAGTATGCCATTACGTGTTTACCTTGTTTGGTGACATATAGTTAGATTGTGCCTTAGTCATGTCTGCATGGAAGTTACTGCTCTTATTATACAACGAACCAAGGTTTAATGCCATACCCTGTGTTGTTTTTGTTCCAAAATAATCATTAGTTTGTACGACACCCTGATTAACATTTGTAATATAAGTACCGTTATTTAACATATCAAAATATTGTTTACTGTTCATTAGTTAAAATCCACCCATCCAGTTCCTTCAATATAACCTTTAAACTTACCTTCTCCTGAAGAAAAAGCAACGTCACCATTCTTAGGTCTTCCTATTTCTGCCACAGTTACCACTGTATATATATTTTTAGCAGGTGCAGAATCTACCTGCTTATCTCTTGTGTCTAGTTCATACCCTAATAAATCAGCAAACTGTCTAATTTCAATATAAAGTTCTTCTGGTGTTAAACCAGAAGCTAAAGTATAAGAAGGTAGTTTAGGATAGTTAGCCATTATCTCATACCATCTGGTTGAATGTTAGCACGTACTGCTCCCCAACGCCATGAACTATCAGAACTAGCAGACACAATAATCTTAGCCTGTCTACCTCTACCACGTAGGTCTACTTTTTTAGTAGTCTGTTGAATAGTATAAGGTCCTTTAGATATGACAGGACTGTTAGGATATTCTTGGAACTGTAATGTTAATTGAATACTACCATTATTTGTAATAGTATAATCTGGAACAATACGGTCAATAAATAAAAGACTATTACCATCTTCAATATCAAATTCAGCAGACTCTAAGTAAGACGATAAGATTTTACCATCACCTGTGTATACATCTTTAGGTTCATTATTCCATACGTAATTATCTGCAGTTGCAGATACATTACCTGTAGCTATAGTGTCTTCAAAAATACTATGGTCTGAAAAAGTAGAATAGAATGAACTACCAAACGCCCAAGTGTTTTCTTTATAGTTATAAATAATATAACTATTAGGTTCAGTAGAATTTTGGTCAGGATATAACCAGATAATTTCATTAAACTCTGAGTTAATACCTGCAAATACTTTATCTTTATTTACTTCATTAAAGCTGTCATATAAGTACCTACGTACAGTACATGGAAGGTTTCTTACACGTCCATCAAAAGCATAGAAGTTATTTTCACCCATCCAATAAGCAATACCATCAACATCAATAGCTGCATGAGGTGCTATCAAACCACAGTTAGTACCTACTTGCTGGAAGTTAAAAATAAATGGTGGTCCTACAAATTGCTGTGTATACATGGAACTGTCTGTCCAAATAAAAATAGCATTTCGTGAACGAACAGCCCCTCTGATTTCTGTACCACCTGCAAGAATTACCTCACCAGATGTAGAAGAAATAGAAGGTGTCCAGTTATTAAAGTTTTCTTGGTCTGACCAACGAACCAGCAAAGGATTGTATGTAGCTGATGCAAATTCTTCTGAACCGTATGCAATAAGATGTCTGTCATTAGGAGAGACACGAATATAATTATTAATTGCAGGTGCTGCTGAAACAACAACAGCACGTTCAGGTGTTGTTGAAGCATCAACATCAAGATAAAATATTTTACCACCACGTCTACAAGCTACTAAATCTTCACCCCAGTTATCTAAAGTCCATTGAGAACTTTGGAAGGTGATAGCACCAGTTGCTGCTGGTTGGTTCCATGCTCTTACACCAGTAGTAGACACACCTGCATTGTATCTAGCTGCACCATAACCAGTTCCTTGAATAGGTGTAGTGTTTTCATTAGGAAGAATAAATTCTAAGTCTGCAGTTCCACCGTCTGAATAAGTAGCCGCTGCAGAAGTTGTTGCAGAAATTGTAAAATTATTAATACCACCTACTGCAACAACTGAATATTCACCGGATAATATAATACCACTATTACCAATTGAAGTAGCAGAACTAATAAAAATTCTGTCATTGACAGATACACCATGGTTTGTTATACTTATACTTACAAGAGGAGAGTTAAGCTGTGTACTCATAACACTTGTTAAAGTAGCGGCAGAAACAAAAGGAGTAGAATCATAAAGTTCATTTGATAATACTACATACAAATACTTTTCAGTACCAAAAGATATTAACTTCTTAGTATCATTATCTGACCATGTTAAAATATCACGAGCAATTCCATAGTAAGGTGTTTGAAAAGTTTTTTCATAACCACGAAAGTTTTCTGGCTTTCCTTCACGAAAGCGTACACGATTACCGTCATACCACTTTCCATCTTCAGCATATTGCGTAGATTCCCTATGAAACCCCGGAAGAAACTCAAGCTTAGAAAGTCTACCTGTTGTAGAAGCCATCTAATATCTACCTTGTCATGTTTGTTATGTAAGCACAATCAATAACTGCAGTTGTAACACTTGCAGTAACAGAAACATTTCTAACACTGTAAGCCATTACATCAACAGCGGTTGTTGCAGTATTTGTAGGGGCTGTTCCTCCACTAAATTTAAAATCATTTGCAAAAGATAATGTATGTGCAGCACTTGTCAGTGCGAAATAAATAAGACCTTGTTGACCAACATTAATATTGTCTGGTTGTCTTAGTGTGCTATCAGCGGCTACACTTACAATAAAGTTATTACCTGAATTTAAATTCATAGCAACAATACTTGTATCAGAAACTGCAATAGTTACAATAGGTGAGTAAGAATATCCACCACTTACTGCAACCTTACCTGCAAAAGTATTATCAGAACCTATTGTATTAGCATATCCAATACTTGAATTAACATAACGAATATCTGTAGTTGATAGTGCTAATAAAGCAGGGTCTACAGTGGTTGTATTGACAATAAATACAAGATTACCTGTTGCGGTTACAGACGTGATAGGGTCAACGGTGGTTGTTTCAATCTCACCAACACTTGTAAGAACTGTTCGTGATGCTCCCCCATCTGTTGGAATATTTAAACCTTGAGTATCAAGACCACGAACATTAGTACCATCTGTTGTAATCATAAATGTTTGACTAGTGCCTACGGTGCTTGTTGGAATAGTAAAGCCTGTGGCAGTAGCACCAGTATTAATAATTTTAACAGTTCCTGTTGCAGATGTTTGATAGATTTTATTATGTACTACGTATGTTTTAGAAGTGGCAGGTAAAACAATATTAACTGCAGATGCACTTACAATAACTCCTTGAAGTTCTAAAGTAGCCGCACGTGCCTCATCCCCTGTACCATCGTTTGTTGTAAGGGTTGTATTTAAAGACATAGCAGCACCAGAAGTTCCTACTGTTACGTAAGAACCAACGGCATCATCAAGCAAGTCAATGACGTTTTGATTTAGAATATCACCCCAAGAGTTTGGATTTTCCCCATCTCCTTGTTTTTCTAATCTAATTCTACTGGTATAAGTTGAAGGCATATCTTATTTCCTATCTTTAAACTGTTGTGCTTATTATATACTATAAACGGTCAGAAGACAATATACGGTCTAACTTATCTTCTACTCTATGCAAAGCTTCCATTACCCTATCCATGTCTTCTTTAAGTTCACCACGAGTTGCATAATCTTCTCTTGTTCTATTAAGAAGTATCTCAAGACGCTTAACTTCTTTAGTGGTGTTGTTAGCCCACCATCCAAAACCAGCCGCAATAAACATAAGAAGCATATCAATAAGGCTTGTCATTTCCATTTAAAACTCTCTTCTGTCAGGCCATGCATGAATAGGTGCAGGTCCTTCAACAACAATGTTTTCACCTGTACCTGAAGTAGGTGTTTCAAATAAATTAATAAACTCACCTATAGAAGTACAGGCAGTAATATTTGTTTTAATAACATCACAACAAGATACAACTGCTGCACGATAGTTAGTTACACTTGTAGGAATAACACGACTACGTTCTGTATTAGCAATAATCATCCAATCAGTTGAAGTTAGCAAAGAGTTTGCAGTTTGATTAGTTTGATTTTTATACTGTGTTTTTAAACCAAAAGAATATACTGGATTACCTAAGTCATCTGTTATAGTTACAGATGTTTCTGGATTAATTTGTAATTCATCTTCTAAATTTTTAGGAATATCTGTATCCCAATAAAACCTTGTGTCTACCGGTACAGGGTCATTTTCCCATACCAAACCACGGCTTACCTTTTCAGCATCATCCCAAATCATCCAGTTAGAAGGATGTTGTATACCATTATCATCTGACCAAGCCCTACCTGCTCTGATAACTCTGTCATTATATTTCCAAGGCATTTTTATATTCTCCTAAAATTATCTTGCGTTAGCATATTTGAAGGGGTTTTCTGCGAAAGCGAGGTAGATGTAGGTGCCACCGCTATCGTTAGTGTCTCCACCAGCATTACCACGCAACTTAAAACCGTTGCTCACAAAATCAGTGCTATTAAATGAATTGTTAGTATCTTCAGCACTTACTAAGTTTGCTTGTAAACTATCATCTACAACATTATAACCAACTCTTTTATTGTCATATATACGCCAATTTCCATTACCGGTGCTACGTTTAATCATAACATAAGCTGGCCTAAACCCTGTGTAGACAAACGTCCCATCTGTGCTGCCGTTGCCGGTGTAGCTGCCCACCTTGCTGAAGCCATCAACGCTGTGGAAACAGTAAAATACATAATTAGCACCACTATCGCTAGTGTAACCTGATGGTGCATAAGTCAACTCAAATGTTGTAGCTCCGGGAGTTGCACAAAGTGTCGCTCCATAATCAAAGTAACTACCACTAGAATTTAATCTTAAATATTTTTCTGTATCTGGTCTGGAATTTTCAAAAACAACCCAATCATTTCCACCACTACGCTGTTTGATAATTACCATTTCTGGTGCAGAAGAAAGACCATGACCTATGGTTTGTCCACCGCTACCATTATGGGTATAAGTTCCGACTGAAAACCCTGCGTCAGTATTAGCGGAAACTTGCGAGGTTATAGAACCGTTAGTATTGCTGACCGCTGTGCCGCCAGCTTTCCAGTTCCACGCTACGTAGGTTACACCGGAATTGTTTGTGTCACCATTATAAGTTGTGAATGTGAACCCATCTGTATCAAATGTCCCAACACCCCTGTCTGTGTATTCTGCAAGTGTTGTATTAGAAAACAGGGTCTTAGTTCCACCACGAACACTATCATTCAATACATGATTATACACAGAAGCAGTCCGACCTTTTAGCCAAACAAAATCAGGTTGAAAGCCTACACCTGTAATAGCCTGTCCACTTGTCCCATTACCAGTATAAAGCACCGTATTGAAATTCTCATCACTAAGTGAATCACCAAGTGGACCTACAACTGGTTCTGGAAGGTTAGCCGAACATAGGGCAAGGTAGCCTGACGGTGGCGCATACTTGAAATCACCGTTGCCATTAGCATCTGAGTTGCCGCCAGCGGTTGTGTTGCCAGCGAAGGTGCTGTCTTGCCCGAAGTTGGAAACATATGTGACTGTTGAACTTCCTTGACCATTACTATTACAGAAAACATACTTAGCATTGTCAATATTGATAGAGCCTTGAGATGAACCGTTCTTATAAAACGTGACGGTGTTTGTTGCGCTATCTAGGTCTAGTGCTATTCCTATAATATCATTAATCGCCCAAGTTGCGCCATAAGACGCACCGCCGGGGAGTTTTGAAGCATTCATAACGTAGCCATAACCAGAACCACCAATCAATGATTCGTCAAGCTGTCTGTCGCTATCAAACCCATCTACAGTGCATATTCCAACCATAGCGTTGGTGGCAGTTTTAGCTGTGCAAACCATTTCAGCGAACCACTTACCACTGCTGACGGCTATTGAACTACCAGACGTACTAGCATTAGTGTCCACTGTTTTTAAGCTACCCTCACTAAATGTTATGTTTCCTGTTGTATCTAACAAAGGATTCAACGTAGCAAAGTTATTAGTAGGTGTGTCAATCATTTGGTCAGTTGTTGAAATACCATTAACAGACCAGTTATTACTATTACCTGAACTATCTAAACCTAAATTAGTAGCTGTTGAGTTATTAGAAAAATTAAGATGGAAACCGTTGGTTCCATATGAACCACCATAAGCTTTTGGAATCCATACGCCTAACTTAGTTTCGCCAAAGCTGGTAGGGTCTAGGGCTTGACCATCAATGAAGTTTACTTCAGCTAGATAACCATCTAGGTGGGAGTTAATTCTTGGATACTCACCTATATAATGCTGTGCTGCTGAGTTTATTCTAAAGTCAAAATTCTGACTTGGCATTGTACCACTATCAAATGCAGTTATTTGTACACCATTAACATAATACCTTAAACGACTATCTGAAGCACTTGAACTAGCTTGTGCCTGCGTTGTATCAGCTACAACAACAATGTGATACCAACTAGACACATCTCTAAAAAGTTGACTTGAAGTTAAATCTGAACCAGAAGAATATCTAAAATACAGTCTGTCGTCAGATAAAAACCCAAAGAAATCTTCATCTCCATCTGATGTTCCAACCGCAATAAGCCCTTGATAAGTACCCAAATTAGCTCTTTTAACCCAACAGCTATACGTCCAAGTTTTTTGGTTTCCAGCACTACCTGGAGTACGATTTAGAAATGGAGAATCATTGTCATTAAAGCGTAAGCTATCGTTGATTTCATAACCATAGAAACCACCACCTGTTGCACCTGACCCAAACCATATAGGACTATTTGTTAAAGACATATTATTGTTACTCCGTTAATTATGAGAAGGCAAGCATAGGTGTGCCAAGAAGAATATTTCCACTTGACTGTACATAGTAAGGAACCATATCTACAGCACCTGATGTGCTTGACAATGTAAGACCCGCTGCACCTGCAGTTTCCCAATCAGTTCCAAGAGATACTGTACGTGCCGCACCGCTATGAATAAAGATAAACACACCTGACATACCTGCAACTTCTGTTGATGGATTGTTTAGTGTAATGTTACCTGTAAGCGTCCATACAAAACTATTATATACATAAAGGTTTGGTGTAACTGAACCAGTTTTACTTGCAGTTTCAACATTACCTACAGTATTAGAACCTGCTAATATGTAGCTATCATTAACTTCAAGCATTTCTGTGCCACCAGTTACAACACGCCATTCGTTTGCAGCATGGAACTGCATATAAGTATCTGTATCACCTTCGTGAATAATTTGGTCTGCTAAATAAATATCATCTACAGCGTTAAGATTTCCATTAATATTAACACCTGCAAATGTAACTGAATTGCCTGTGCCAACTGCTTGACCAATTGCAATGTCATCAGCATTAATGGTAATACCAGTACCCGCACCTACATTAAGAGTTACGTTACCAGAACCTCCACCAGTTAAACCATTTCCTGCAGTAATAGTTTGATTTTGATTTGCAATACTTGTAGCAAATGTAGCAGACAAAGTAGTAACACGATTGTTGACTGTACTAATACTTGTAGCTAATGAGCCTGATACTGTAGTTATTTTACTGTTAATAGATGTAATAGCATTAATATTAGTTGTTACATTAGAATTAGTATTACCAATTGAAGTAGCTAGTGTACTAGATACAGTTGCTATTTTACTATTAATAGATGTAATAGCATTTGTATTAGTTGTTACGTTACTATTTGTATTACCAATAGATGTTGCTAATGCTGCGGATACAGCCGCTAATTCAGCATCAGTGGCAAATCCAGTGCCATCACCCAATATAGAATTAATAGATGTAATAGCATTAATATTAGTTGTTACATTGGAATTAGTGTTACCAATAGAAGTAGCAAGTGCTGCAGAAGTTGCGGCGATTAACGTGTTACTATTACCAATGCTAGTAGCAAGTGTGGCAGACAAAGCTGTAAGAGCAGCATCTGTAGCTACACCTGACGTAGAGATAACACGGCTTGCATTAATATTAATACCTGAACCTGCAGTATATACAAGAGAAGAACTAAATAATACAAATGTAATTGGTGTTGTACCAATAGTGATTGCGCCTACGTTACTACATACATAAGCCTCACCTGCACCAGTGTCACCTTCTTCAACAAAGAAATAAGAACCACCATCAATACCTGTATTGTCATTTGGTTCGTAACTATCAGCATCTGTAGCACGTGTTAGTACCCAATTAGTAGAAGCTGAACCTGTATCAGTTACTGTATATACACCATTTTCATAACCATTTGTCTGATTATAAATAAGAACACGGTCAGATGTATTAAGTGTTACACCATCAATAACAAGAGCAGCTTGTGTACCTGCATTAGTAAGTGTAGCACCTACACCTGCTGTACCATTGTTATAAGTAGCGTTAATATTACCTACAGTATCAGGGCTTTCTACACGTACTGCATCATGGAAGTGAATAGCCGCTGCAGTAAGATTATCTACATATTGTTTTGTTGCAGCTTCTAAGTTTGCAGAAGGATTGCCCGGCAATGTAATTGCACCTGTCATTGTACCACCTGCAAGGGGTAAATGATTAGCAATAGACGTTGCCATTGTTGCACTTAGTGCTGTAACATTTGTATTTGTATTATCAATAGATGTTGCCATTGTTGCTGACAAGGCAGTAATAGCATTAGCATTAGCAGTTATGTTTGTATTACTGTTGTCAATACTTGTTGCCATAGTTGCTGATAGAGCAGTTACCAAAGCTGTCGCACTTGTGTCAGTAATAAGCGCACCTGAACCAGACAGTACAAAAGAAGTTGCACTTACAGTTCCAAATGACTGGTCAGCATTAAGAGCAAGAGTACCACTAGCAGTAATAGGATTGGTTGTGGTTGTACCATCAAGAGTTACATGAAGACCAGTACCACCTTTAACAAAGTTTACAGTACCACCTTGAGCCGAAGGAACATTAAATAGACCTGCACCATCTCCATAAATAATACCACCTGCAATAATATTACCTGCAGAGACATCTCCAATAACTTTAATACCGCCACCAACAGATACCTGACCGCCTACAGTAAGTGTACCATTTGCTGAAACATTACCACTTACAAAAAGACTTGAAGCAGATACGTCACCAATATTAGCTGTGCTTGTTTGTACTACACCACCATAGTTTACAGTAATGGCAGTTGTAGCATTTGTAGCTGAAGAAGCAAATACTGCAGATACAGCATTCGTAGCATTAGTTGCGCTTGTTGCAAAAACAGCAGACACTGCATTAGTAGCATTTGTAGCTGAAGAAGCAAACTGAGCAGTATTAGCACTTGTTGCGTGATGTGCGCTAACAGCAACAGCAGCTTCACCCGCAGACGCTGCATAGCTTGCATTGGTTGCTGATGCTGCAACAATACCTGTAAGATTAGAACCATCACCGTAATAAGCAATAGCTGATACATTACCGTTTACAGTAAGATTATTAATAGTGGCTACACTAGCTGCAATGTTAGTTGCGCTTACAATACTAGTAGAAATATTTGTTGGTTGGAAAGAACCAGTAACTGTTAGTTGACCACCTACAGATACGTCAGTAGTAAAGTTACCAAACTGTGAATTAACATTAGAACCTTCAAAGGTTGTTGCAGATAATACTGCAGTAGTTTCAGTTGAAATAACACGACCAGTTGAATCAATATTCAACATAGTAGTTGGTCCATAGGTTGCAGATGTTACACCACTATCAGCTAATGAAAATGTAGGGTTACCAGTTGTTCCATTTGCGTTAGAAATACTTACACCAGTTGAGCCTGTAAGAGTACGACCAAAGGATTGTGCGCCGTTTTGAGCAACCACACCTACAACAAAAGTACCTGCATTTGCTACGGCTCTATTTAACTCTGAACCTGTTCCTGTAAATTGAGTACCTTGAATGTTAATAGTACCAGTTAGTGCAACACCTGCCTGAGATAAAGCAAGCCCTGAACTGTTACCAGAACCGTCCTGAATAGTAATAGATTGTCCACTTGCAAGACCGTCATTATTAGGACCCGGTGCTTGTAAAAGATTTTTATAACTATTTGCTATTAATTTACCTGTTAAATCTGCCATTATATCAAATTCCAATATTGAAGGGTTGCATTAAATGCAGTGGTTTGTGCGACCCAAGTACCATTACGGTCATTGTTAGGGTCAGGACGAATGTCTCTAATAAAATCTCTTTCATCAATACGTGCAGATTTATTTTGGGGATGATTTTTTAAATCATATCCAGCATCCCAATCATTACTACAAACCATCATACCATAGCTATTTTTTCTTAGCTGGTTTAGTTTGTAACGAAATCCACAAGTATCACACAAACCATATACATTTTTTTGTGAAGCCATTAAACAGTTACCTTTGGTTTAAAGAAAATACTTACACGTTCACGGTCTTCTTCCATTGCACGTCCTAGTCTTTCTTCATATTCTTGTTTAATAATTTGAATACGATTAAGGTCTACGCCCGGACGTTTCATTGCCATATGGTAAGACAGTCCTGCAGTTAAGCATGGAAGAAAACGCCGTGAGATATCTGCATTTTGAAAAGCAGATTTATTTACATCTTCCATATAACGTACTAATTCTAACTTAACTTCATCAGTATTATTTTCTGGAATAGGCCAAAGATGTACAACAGGATTGCCACGCTCATGTCTTACAGCATATTGAGTTGGTCTTCCTGTTTGACTTTTAGCAGGTATCTTTAAATACTCTTGCATTGAAATACGTTCTAATTGTATGTCTGTACCACTACGGTTTGCTACAGCCTCAAGAACATCAATTGTTGCAGAGCCAAGAGCAAAGGTAGTTACACTTGTTGCAAGAGTAACTACAGATGTATTAGCAGTCCATAGCATAACACCACGGTTCTGCCAATCTTGAAGAATAAGATTAATAGAACGCCGTGCAGATTTAGGTTCATGGCCTAGAGTTTCCTCACCACCAATCATCTCTAAAGCTTCTTGAATAATTTCATCAATGTCCATTGAGAAATTATATGTACCTGAAGTAGCCATACTTATTTACCTTTTGCTAACATTATTGCCATTTTTTGACCAGCTTTATTTTTAGCATTAGATGATAAATTTTTAAAATGAACAACAGGTTTAGAAGATTTATTATGTGTTTTACCTGTATGAATACTTCCATCTGGCATTTTATGAACTGAACCCTTATAAAGATTACCAGTCTTTGTAAAATGTAACATACCTTTTGCCATTTAATATAACCTATTCTTTCTCTGCTTTGATTGGGTTGTAGGCTTTTTCCCATTCTTCTTTATAGAAGTCTTTGTCAATCGTTTGATTAATCCGGGCTTCATAACCTGTTGACCAACTGCGCCACGACTTATAGCCATTAGTAAAGCCTATTAGAACCTGACCCAATTTTGCCACCAGCCTTTTTACGTTGGGCTTTAGGCTTTGATTTAGGTAGAGGGATATCTGCACTCTTACCTTCAAGAACCATATATCCATCAACAACTTTGTAACGCGGAGCGTCTGCGCTACCTGCCATACCTGCTTCATTAATATCACCAATCTTTACCTTTGCCATTACTTACTTCCCCTTACCATACTTCTTATGTTTCTGAGCTTTTGGTGGACTTTTTTTAGACTTGCCCGGTCCAGCCCATAATACTTTATCGGCCCAATAAGCAGCACTAAGCTTACCCTTACTAATATTTTTTCCATGGCGGCTTTTAAAAGACGCCCTAGCCGTTGGAGAATAGTTATGCCCATATCCTTTTGCTCCGTAATGAATAAGTTTAATTGTGTCTCCCTCTTTTGCAAGAACCATTCCTTTCTTTTCTGGACGGTCTGACTTACGAGGTTTATTAAATCCTGTAAATTTTTTACCACGATACTCTATGCCTCCTGATGGCAGACGCTTAACTCCGGGATATTTAGAAGAAGGTGCCATTACTTTACTTTCCTATATTTCTTTACTTTCTTTGCGACAGTTTTAGGCTGCTTAACAAATTGCTTTCCTGCTTTTGTTCCTGCTCTTTTTGCTGCCGTAGTTTTTTGGTATTCCTTGGCTGATAATGCTTTAACTGCCTTTGCTGGTAAGTACCGTTCTCCGGTAGCCTTTGGACCCTGAGTAGACGGTTTACCACTTTTGGTTGTCCACTTTTGTTTTGTCCAAGCCTTCAAACTCCTCTGTGGTTTTTTTAAAGCCATATTCAAACATTCCTTATTATATCATTACATTAAAGCATTCGCAACAGAAACCATAACCATAATAATTAAACCAGCACCTAGTGCTACAATACCTGCTATAATAACACCTATTTTTATATTATCCATTAATTCATTATGTTTTTTTATTGCTTGTCTTTTAGCTGCTAACGCTGCTTCTTTTGCTTCTTGTATTCTTCTAGCCCTTTCTTCTACAATACTTTTCCAAGTACCCGGACCAAAACGTAAATCAATTAATGTTGCAACCTCTTGCATTTTTTCTTTAGCAATACGTGCATCTATTGTTTCTCTGGCTACACTACTGACACCAAACTGGTCTACCATACCTACGCCAGATTTCTTAGACCTTTGTTGTTGTACTTGCTTTTCACCATCAAATAGTTTATCTACATAGTTAGCAATGTCACCAATGTCATTGGCTGTTCCTATTGCAGTTTTAATTCCATCTACTGCACTTTTTACTAACGCAATACCTGCTAAAGTTTCTGCAATCATATTATCTTCCTAACTTAGGTATTGGTTTACAAACTGCCGTTATGTTTAATTGTCTATTATCTCCTGCAGGTACAGAGCGTTGGTTGGATAATCTTTCTGCAAAATATAAACATCTGTCTACATCTATAAATCTTTGTGTTTCATCTATCTTTGTTGCCCCTATATAGACAACAAGGACAAACTCTATCACTTATAGCCGCCACCTGCGGCTTTATATTCTTTAGCTAACATCTGTGCTTTACGTGCAGACCATTGCCCAGATGCACCGCCCTTACTTCCAGATTTAATCTTTTCAAATAATCTTTTACGCATAGTAGGTTTAGTATAGTTACCTGCTTTATTAACAGTAGATTTAGATGTAGACCTTTTTTTACCATATAAAGGAGTAGTTGTTGTTAGACTAGGTTTAGCAACAGAACGTCCAGCAGCTAACTTTTTAGGTTTAGCTTTACCAGCTTTGGATAAGGAGATAGCCACAGCTTGCTTCTGTGGCTTACCTTCCTTTTTAAGAGTACGAATGTTTTTGCTAATGGTTTTAGCTGAACGTCCTTTTGCTAATGGCATTGTAGAGTTCCTTTACTTTTTAGGTCTACGTGCTGCGCCAAAGCCTTTGACCTGACGAGCAACTACACTACCACCATGTTTACGTTCTACAGGCTTACTAAGACGTTTCTTTTTAGCAGCATTTAGTTCCTTACGTCCAGCTTCCATATTACCCTGCTTACCTGCTGCTGCAGCCCTTGCAGCGGCTGAACCAGTACCACCATACATTTTCATATAGGCAGCACGTTCTTCAGAAGAACCCGGAAAGATATTACCCTTTGGTCCAAAACCTGTATTAGGACCTGCGCTAATACGTTTAGTTGCACCTTTCTTAGCCGACCCACGAGTAGATGGTCCAGAAGATTTAGGCATTGCTTTAGGTGTAACCTTTGGTTTAGATGGAGGTGTAGGTTTTGACTTAGGTAAAGGCATAGATTTAGGAGCAGCTTGTGCCTTATCTTTTTTATTAAGCATAGCACCTCCAAGTCCAATTGCACCCAATCCAATAGCAGTACCTAAAAGACCCTTGTTAATTTTAGAAGGAGTATCTACTGGTGGAGTTATTTTACTACGCTTTGGACCTGCAATACGTGCTTGTGGTGTACGTGTAGCAGATTTCATAGTGCTGCCTACTTTAGTACCACCACCTGTTACTGCACGTGAGCCAGTGACAGGAACCAATGCAGTACCAGGTTTTTTAGTCATAGCTGTGGAAGGTGCAGTAACTACCGCTGTAGATTTTTTACGACCTGTAGTACGACTAACTTTTGGTTTAGCTTTTAGTGTAGGACGTGTTGCTTTAATAGGTGGTGGACTAGCTTTAACAGTTGCACGACCCTTACCTGCAGTAGGTACAGAAATTTTTGGCTCTGTTGCTGTTTTTTTACGACCAGTAGTCCGTGAAATTTTTGTATCCGGTTTTAAAGAAGGACGAGTTGCTTTAACAGAAGGACGAACTGGTCCTGTTTTTGTAATATTTTTTCCTAGCCGCTTTACAATTTTATCTTTATTTTTTTTAGATAAGTTTGAAAACTGAGAACCAACTAACGATTCTAAAATTTCAGTTAATGCTTTTACTTTAGCCATTGTTTTAGCCTTTCTTTGTCATAGCTTTGCCGTAACCACGTAGTGCTGCACCGCAACCTACACGCTTACCAGATTTCATTGTCTGTTGTTTTGGCATTACAATGTCCATTTGCTTTTCAATCATAGACTTTGGTTTCTTTTTGGGTGCAGGTTTTTTATAAGGCATATTTTTAGCTGGAGTCGTCATTGCTTTTCTAATATCTTTTCTGCCAGACATTCGTTTTAATTCTGCTGTTTTTTTCATTTCAGGTGTTTTAGTGCCTACCTTTTTACCTGCTTTACGGCGAACACCTGTCTTAGGGTCACGCTTAGTAAGGCCAAGCATATCCGCAATCTCTGATTTAGATAGGCCAAGTTCTTTTACCATTTTATCAAAATCTGTTTTACCGCCCTTTACGGTTTTACCAGATGCCATTTTCTTTTTGTACATTGTACTTTTTCCTTTCGTACTCTTAGGACTCCCGCCCTTTTTCATTGTTAATTTTATTCCAAGTTCAGCTAAGTCTACCATGTCCATTAAGTTAGCAGGACTAAGCCCATAACCAATACCTACTTTTTTAAGTGTATCTTTTATTTTCTTTGTATCATATGTTTTAGTTTTATATGTCTTACCAGCCATTACTTCATCGCCTTTCCAAATCCACGAAGGGCTGCACCACATCCACGTACACGTCCACCCTTTTTATATTTACGCCCCTGTCCACTTGGTTTTGTCATACCCGGACGTTTCTTTTGTGCCTCTTTAAGTTTGCTTAAAGAAGAAGGATATCCTTGACGTGCAAGTTTACGTGCAGTAGAAGCAATGTTCTGTTGCTTTGGTAATTTAGGAATGCCTTCTCCTTGACCAAGAACTTCAGAGATTTGTTTGCTAGTCAACTTAGGTGTAATGTTCTTTTGAATAAAGTCCATTCTTTCACCCTGAGACATTTCTTTAAATGCTTCACGCATTTCTTTACGTGATGCAAACTCTGTTCCCGCATCCTTAGAAACCAAAGGAGCATCTGCACCTTCGTACATATACTTTTTAGGATTTTTAACTATTGTATCAATATCACCTTTTTGTACAAGTTTTAAACCTTCTTCAGTAAAAGTTTGTTTGCGTGTTCCTGTAGGTGCTTTCTTTCCTTTACCCCCTGTACGTACTTCACGAATCACACGAGCCATTAATGAACTGCGTTCTTTCTTTTCATCTGGGGAAAGTCCTGAAGTATCCTGTTTACCTTTTTCACGCTTTAGCTTTTGACCAAGAGTAAGTTTAGGCTTGGCTGCTTCATTTTTAAGAAGCTTCTGACCACGGTGTTGTGGACCACGAGTACCAGCAAGCTTTGCACGGCTTTCTTGTGCTTTCTTATTTTTAGCTAAACGTTGTGCTGCGGTCTTACGTCCACGCTTACGGCCTTTAGGTTTTGCCTTAACAACACCTTCCACAATCTTACTTATGCCTTTAATGATTTGCTTTTTCATTAGTTACTCCCCGGAATGACTGGATTGTCTGCACCTGCAGGACTTGTTGCAGTTTCCATATCGTCCCTTCTAGTGCGTCTTGCTTGGTTACGAAGTGATTCAACTGATTGCTGATAGCGTTGTTCAAACAGTTGGCTAGTCTGGTAGTCTTTCATAAAGACCATTGCTTCTACCATAGAAGCATTAAACAAAGCATCATAACAATAATCACTAAAATAATTATTTTGTGTTATTGATGTCAATGGTGTCGGCTGCGCTACATATACAATACTAGCACTAATAGTTTGTGCAGGTGTAGGTGCTAAAAGAATTTTTGTATTATCTACTCTTGCATAATAATTTACAATATCATTTGTACTTGCGCTTACAGGCCAGTAGTCACGAATAAATTCATCTGTTCTTTGTAAAACTTGGAATGTTTCCCCACCTAAATCATAATTAATATTTTTAATTGTACGAGTACCTACTGGTAAAGTAAAACTATTATCATTAATATTAAAGGTAACAGCAGTGGTTTGCACTAGACCATAGTCATCTAGTACACGTGTCAGACGTTCCTCTGCTCTACCTACAATTTTGGGAATATAGTTAAGAAACTCAGTGCCATCATTTTCTGTGGCAGCAATTAAGTCCTCAACTAAATATGTATAATTAGCCATAATAAATTGCTACCGTTGCTGTAGAAGTTGGCGCAGAAACTTTGACTGGACCTACTACACGGATACCAAAATCAGGAATCATAATGTCTCCTGCATCTGTATTAGTAGTTCCAACAAATTTAATATTGCTGCCACGAACATTACCATAGTCATCTGTTTGATTGCCAGTAACGGTAAATGTACCTACACCAGAATAAGTAATTCCTTTAATGCGAGTATCTGCAACTGTAGTATTTGTGGTTGTATCCAGTACAGCACCGCTGCCTGTTACGAAACCCTGTCGTATATTTGTAGCCATTGTAACCTCATGTTGTTAATTAGTTAGTTATTAGTTTTTTGACTATTCCTATTATACATAAAAAAAGAGGAATACGAAATAGTATCCCTCTTCTTTTTTTAAGTTTTTATGATGTTGCTAATTAAGCACCATCTGAACCGAAGAATGAACGCCAGTCGGACCAACCGAATGAATAACGCTCACGTGCCTTGAACCGGAGGTTACCAGTGTCAAAGTCAGGCTCCATTTTAGTTTGGAGACCAGCACGTACAAACATCTTCGCACCGTTTGGACAATCGGTTTTTAGGAACCAAGCGTCAGTGTCTGTAAAGCGGCGGTTCACGTAGAAGCCACCCGGTACAAGACCCTGATTACGGATTGAGTTGATGTTGTTTACATTGGTTGCACCATTAGCAGCAGTAGTTGGGTTTACACCAATTGCTGTTGACAATGAACTGTTCAGAATCTGGTCAGCAGTAAATGCGAGGTCTGAAGGAATATGCAAAGACTTAGCTTGCAGACCAATCAGAATACCACGGTCATCTTTTGCTTTTGAGATTGAAATCAATGCAGACTCAAGTGAAGCTTCTGACAAGTCAGTAGCACCAATGTAGTTTGACTGATTACCAGCACCAATGGTTGGGTGTGATGCAGAGAACAATGGAACACCATCGCCACCTACATACGTAGCATTAAAGCCATTGTTGAACACGTCTGCAGCTTTAACCTGCTTGGTGTTCGCCATTGCACGTGCAAGACCACGCGCACGAAGCTTTGCAAATGTGTCATAGAGGTTGTCTTCCATTGCCTCTTCTGTCACTGCAAATGCAAGTGCGATAGTCTCATGTGTGTAACGTGCTGTGTAGCTTTCCTGTGCATCGTCATAAGATACGGCAGAACCTTCACCTTTAGTAGGTGCAGTACCAAATCCTGTGAACAATACTTCTTCTTCAAACGCACGGTCTGAATTTTCTGTTTCAAACAGAGGTGCGTGTTCGTCACTAACTTCTCCATACTCCATACCGAAAACGGCATTAAGACCGGGGAGAAGCTCTTTTGCAATACTTGCTCTATTAATAGCCATGATTTAATCTCCCTTATTAACCTAGTAGGTAAGCTGTGATTGTTGCTGGTGCAGTAACGGCAGCAGTCAAGAAGTTATCTGTATGCTGAATGAGTTGTACATTCAACTTTAGATAAGCATTCTCATCAGCATTAGCTACATCATTGCCCGGTTCATCTACTGAATCCAAAGGACGACACATTGCGATACCTGTGGTGCGAGTAGCAGCAGCAATACCATGACCAGAAATACCTGTAAAGGTAGAACCTGAACCAAGGGTTACAGCAAAGTTTAGAGAACCATGAAGGTCACCTGCGGTTACAGACGCATCGGCCTGTACTTCAAATACTGCACGTGAGTCATCAGCAATCATAGCTTTCGCATTTGTTGCGGATGTACCTGAAGGCCAGTATTTGCTCCATTTTTGTTCACCATTTGCAACATACTGACAGCCCATGAATACACCTTGGGCTATTTCTGTTACAGTGGTTATAGCTTCCACATTCCCTGCATTAATACGGACAAGGTCGCCTGTAAAAATGTTAGCAGCGTAGCCTGAAGCAATTGGGTACTCATTAGTGCCTTGGTTGTTCGGGTTGTTACCGCGTTTACGAGAAGGTCGGAAGCCGTTCAACGCTTTAGTTGAAGTCATATTATTTCTCCCATTTTAAAATTGCACTTACCAAATTATTTAATCCTGAAATTTAGGAGTACGTCCTTTGGTAACACTAGATTTACTTGTATTACGAATTGGCATACGAGAATCATTTTGACCCATAAGCTGCTGATTAACTGCATCAACCATCTCATGGCTTTTATTCTCATAGTACCGTTGACGACTTTGCGATTTAGCCAATGGCATTTTCGCTAGGGCCAAGTCTCCACGACAGACTGCTCCCGAATATCGTCCTTCTTCCCTCACGAAGGAAGTGTGCTGCATCTCAGGAACTTCATCTACAGATACAAACTGCCAGCCTTCTTGAATTTTCTTACCGACATTTTTGTAATCGTCTTGCCCACGAAGATTAATACGAATCCAACGAAGGGTCAAGCCCTCATTTGCAAAACGAATTTTAGTTTCGTCTGGAATATCAAGCATATTAGGCTCACGATATTCTTCAAACTGTTCCCTTGTATTGAGTTCACGAGACTCTACACTACGTGATGTTGTGGTATTACGTGCCATTTTAATTTCCTCCACGCTATTAACTGTAAACTGTAGTATATTCACCGTCAGCTTTTTCTACTTTAAGCTTTTCGGCTGCATACTTATCCAATGATATACCCCACTTTTCAGCAAGTCGGATGTCTTCTTTAGTAAGACGTACCTTCTTACCAGATGAGGCTGATGAAGTGCGTGATGCTCCACCTACCACTTGGGCAGGAGTTGACGCTTCCTGCTGGCGTTGTACTGTTTCAGTCTGCGTAGCGAACCGTTCTGGAAACTTACTACGAAGACGTGAATCAATCTCTTGATAAAAATCTTCATCAGAAGGGTCATACCCCTCCGCTTTTAATTCCGCATCTGTTTCAAGAGCAAGCGTAGTCATTACGTTGTCTTGTCCAAACCACGGATTTCGTCCAGCCCATTCAACAGCATTTCTATCATACTGAGCAGCTTGTTGTGGGTGCTGCCCCTGTGGTTGCTGTTGAGGTCTTTGGACCTCCTGCTGTGGTTGTCTGTATTGCTTTTCAAACTTTAGTGATGCTGAATCGTTTTGTGCATTGCTCAAAAATTCTTGAGCCTGTACAATACGGTCAGTATCTCCTGACTCAAGTGCTTGTCTATAAGCATCTTTAGCCATAGCAATACGACTATTAATTTGTTCTTCAGCAGATTCAAAACTTTTTTCTAATGAAGTTCTTAGTTCCTGCTGTTGAGCCTTTAGTCTTTCTTCAAGTTCTTGTTGACGTGCAACCAGATTCTGAATTTGTTCTTCACGTTCCTTCTTCTGTTTTACGAGTTGTCGGATTCGTTTTTGTGCGCCAGACTGAGGTTCTTCTTGCTCCGGGCTTCCACCTGTTTCAGGCGCAGCCGATGCTTTAGTCTCTTCAGTTTTTTCAACTTGTAGTTGAACTTCAATAGGAGCATCTACTTGTTCCTCTTGACCTTCAATTTCAAACTCAACTTTTTCTTCCTCTTTTACGGCGGGGGAAGTGTCAACCGTTGTCCATTCTTCAGACATTCAATACTCCTTTTACGTCAGTTGCGAATATGACGAATTACGCAATTGATTTATAATACATTATAAGCAAAGTATACGCAATAGTTTACCCAAAGAAATTTTTAGGTTTATTACGTTTATTAACATTTTTCTTATGTACACCGGGTCTACGCTTCTTAGGGCGTTCAAAAGACTTAGTGATTAAGGTATTGTTAGACTTTGACATTAGTGTGCTAGATTATATGTAGGGTCCAGTTCTTTAGGGTCAGAGACAACCATAGAAATCTGGTCATCCAACAATAGAATAAGACGTACACCCTTATAGAGAAACTTTTGACCAGAGTGTTTACCATAACACACATAGTCACCTTCCTGACACCACGCACCGTTTGGATAACGCTTTTCATCAGCATAGGCATCCTTACCAATACGAAGTACTTTACCTACAGTAGTAAGGTAAGAGATATCTTCTCTGGTAGAATCTGGTAGAATAATACCACCTTTAGTTTCTGCTTTAACAGAAACAGGCCGTACTAAAATATGGTAGCCCGGAATAATAGGAAGTACATCCGGGTCTGGGATTTCTTCATTGTTATTCCAAGCATCGTTAAGAATTGATTTACTCATATGAATTTGTTGCATTTTACTCCTCATCGTCTTCATATATCATTTGATTAACTACATTTTTGATTTCTGCTCTTGCCCACTCTAATCCAGAGATACGACCAACAGAACTCATATACGAAGAATAATCCGAAGCGGCTCCAGATGCAAGCGAATTCTTTACTGCATCCATTTCTTTTTGCAATACTTTATCAATTTCTTCCCAGAGCATTATACACCCTTCTTAGCGTCAGAGATAAGTTTAGTAATCATGTCTGCCGCTTTAAGCGTTTCGGTGTTTTTGGCACCTTCTTCTTGCTTGATGAGGTCTGCAAGGACTTCAACTGCCTTGATAGCCGCTTTTGAATTTCTATCTTTCTCTTTTTCATCAGCCTTCAGAGTATTCTCTGCTCCTACTTTATATGCATCCAGTGCCAGCTTCTGTTCTTTTAAGTCAAGGTCACGGTTTTTAAGCGCACCCTCTGTTGCTTCTTTAGCAAGCTGTGCCTGAATTTTTTGTTTTTCAATATTCAACCTTTCAGCTTCCATCTGAACCATAGCTTGTTCTGGTGATGGTCCTGCTTGTGCAGCGGCTTGGTTAGCTTGCATAACTTGTTGTGCAGCGGCTACCATTACCTGCTCAATGACTGCAGGGTTCTGAGCATTCGGGTCACCTTCTGGGGCTTCTGCCATCATTTGTCTTGTTACACCATTGACTTGCTCCTGATATTTCATTACTACGTGTTCCTGAATATTAGCTTGTAGAATAGGTGCTACACGCTGCATAATAGGATTACCACCATTTGCTGGGTCTTGCATAAACATAGTCTTAATTTGAATATGTGCATCATGGTTCTGTCCTGCAAAGGCTTTAATAGGCAAGCCTTTAGTTGCTGCTTCAATATCTGTAACAGGGTCAAGAGGCTGTGCCTGTGGTTTGTCAGGTAGAATTCTATCAAGGTTAGGAATATTAGCCGCGTTAAGTAGTGTGCGGTTTAGTTCTTCCATATTAAACATTCCTGGTGGTGATGTCTGTGCCAACTGCATTGCCATCTGTGTCATCATAAGACGGTGAGCAGAAGACGGAATGTTAGGGTCACTAACCGGAACAACGTCTACACGTCCGTCAAAGTCTTTACGGAATACGTTTTCAGAAATACCCGGAACATCGTAAGGATATTCATTAGGTAGGCTTTCATAATTAATACGTGCAAGGATTTTAAATTCATCCTTTTGTGATTTGTGCAATCGTTTATGAATAGCTGAGAAGAACTTACTAGAAGCTTCTAGCAATGCCATCGTTGTACCCACTGGTCCATAGTTAGAACCTTCAGTAATTACTTGTTCTGTTGTATCAGCAAACTTTTGACCTGCCGCTGCAGTAAACTGCATCATATTAAACAAAGTAGCCG